>Ga0207929_1000005_pt1 | contig 222174 bp, 234 predicted proteins | sample NGESurdeep072012_FD_184466 | JGI IMG/M metagenome (GOLD analysis project Ga0207929, IMG submission 184466) | Arctic peat soil microbial communities from Barrow, Alaska - NGEE Surface sample 53-1 deep-072012 (SPAdes) | ecosystem: Environmental > Terrestrial > Soil > Wetlands > Peat ... | reverse complement strand
CAAATGACGGACCCACAATCGTCCAAACGCCCTATTGCCAAACTCACTCGTAGCCGCTCAAAAGTCCTACTAAAGTCCTACTTATGCAAAGCCCTCGCGTTCGCGGGCCATGACAATGATGGGTTCGGCCGGCGATTTACCGATTCTTCCGCAGGTAGATATAAATCGCGCCCTCGCCGCCGTGTTTGCGGTGGGCGTCGCGGGTGCCGGCGACGAGGCCGGCGAATTCGCGCTCCTTCAGCCAGCGCGGCACGGCGCTTTTGAGCACGCCGCGCGGCCTTGTGTGCAATTCCATGTCGAAAGGCGCGTCGGGGGCGGTCGTAGCGACAGCGTCACGACGGGCGCCCTTGCCGGTGACCACCAGGACGAGCTTGCAGGCGCGCATCTGCGCGGTGCGCAGGAACAGCAGCAGCGAATTGTGCGCCTCCCTTTCGGTCAGGCCGTGCAGGTCGAGCCGCGCATCGGGCGCGAGCGTGCCGCGGCGCAGGCGTTCGTCGGTGCGGCCGTCGAGCCCGGTCTCACCCGCGACCGGCGGCTTGGCGCGCTTCGACGCCGGCGGTTTCAACACGGCGGCGCCGATCGGGATCGTTTCGACAAAGCTCTGCCGGAACAGCTCGCGCTCTTCGTCGGTGGTCTTGCGGCGGCTCATGGTTCCAGTTTCGGCGCCACGCCCTTGGGGAGCAAGACATAGAAGCGCGGCTTTGCCTTCAGTCCGCCCGCCGTGTTTTCCGCACTGGCGCCGAAGCCGAAGAAGATGTCGGCGCGCGCCGCGCCGACAATCGCGCCGCCGGTATCCTGTGCGACGAATAGATTGGCGAGGCCATCGCCCGTGATGAAGACTGGCGCGCCGAAGGGATGAATGCGCGAATCCACCGCGATGCTGGCGCGCGGCGTCAGCGCCACGCCCTCGGTGCCCACCGGGCCCAGCTTGGAGTCGCCCACCGGCGTTTCGCCGAAGAAGACGAAAGAGGCATCGCTTTCCATCACCTTCCGCGCGTCGCCTGGATGCGCTTTGAGCCAGGCGCGGATGACCTGCATCGACATGCCTTCGCGGGCCAGGCCGTACTGGCGGATCAGGATGCGGCCGATCGGCGTGTAGGGCTGGCCGTTCTGGCCGGCATAGTTGACGCGCAGCATCGTGCCGTCATCCAGCCAGACGCGGCCCGAGCCCTGGATGTGCAGGAAAAACACGGAAACCGGATCGTCGCCGTAGAACAATACGCGCGCATGCGCCGGCGGCCTGGCGTCGATCTGGGCGCGCGAGGAAAAGGGCAACAGGCGATGACCTTCGATGCGGCCGGCAATCCGCTCGCCCTTCCATTCGGGACGGAACAGCCCCAGATCGATGCTGACCAGATCGTCGGGATAGCCATAGACCGGCGTTCGATAGACGCCGTGGCGCGTGCGGCTGCCGTTGAGCAAAGGCTCGTAGTAGCCGGTGACCAGACCGTCGTCCGCACCGATCGCAAAAGGCGCGAAGTTGCTCTCGAAAAACGCGCGCGCGTCTTGCGCCGCTGCCGCGCGTTCGCAGGGCCCGCGCCAATCCTGCGCCGTGCCGGCATAGGTCATCGCCGAACCGGGCGATCGCGACAAGATCTTCGTGCAGGAACGGCGGAAGGCCGTCAGCGCCGCGGCCGGATCGCTTGCCGCCCAGCCCGGCAGATCCGCGAAGGAAACGGCGTTCAGCCGCAGCGGTCTTTCCTCCGCGGCGGGACGGTAAAACCACCACGCGACAAATCCGGCGGCGATGAGCAGCACCAGCAGCGCGAGAGCGAGAAGAAGACGGGAACGCATTCCCGCCACCTGCGATCTAGGACAGGCCGCCGGACGTCGCCACCAGCAGCCAGTTGGGATCGCGCGCCCGGATGTCGCGCGAGAACGTCCACACATCGGTGACGTCGCGCACCGATTTGCTGTCGCCCTCGATCAACTGCCCGTCACCACCCAGCGTGGCGGAGATGAACTGGGCGCCGATGGCGATGGTGATCTCGGCGACGCGGCCCTTGAGCGCCGCGTGCACGATCTTGACGTCCTTGAAGCCCACGAAGGTGAAATCGACATGCTCCTTGCGCTGCTCGCGGCCGGAAATCACCGCATCGAAGGCCGCGAACACTTCGCCGCCCAGGAGCGGGCGAAGCTGCATGCGGTCGCCGCGCGCGAAACCCGTGACGATGAGTTCATAGGCCGAACGCGCGCCGGCGATGAAATGCTCGGTCTCGAAGCCCTTGTCGGCCAGCTTGATGTCGAACAGGCCGCGCGCCACCGGATCGGCCGGGCGCTCGGCGATCTGCTCGGCGCGGCTGGGCAGCTGGACGACGTTGTCCTTGGGCTGCGTCGCGTCGGCCGGCGCGTTGCCGGAGAGGCGGAAGCGCTCCGGGGGCGGCTGCTCGTGGCCCGTGCGGCGGCCCAGAACGGTGTAAAGCCGGAACAGGATCACGCCCGCGACCACCGCAAAGAGCAGAATTTCCAAATAGGGTGCGTTGGGCATTTTTCCATAAACCTTGCGCGGCCCGCCAGCCACAGAGCCTTCAGACTAAACCCGCTGCGGCGGTGGGTCCAGCATGGTACAGCAATATGGCCAAAAGCGGTGCGGCAGCCACGCCCATTGCCTTGTCACATGAGCGCGATCCGTGGTACCCGCGCCGCGCGATATTCCAAGGAACGCATGATGAGCAGTACCGGATCCCCGCCGGCAGGCGGCGACAATGGCGCAGGCGCCGCGCCGCGCATCCAGATCGTTTCGCAGTACATCAAGGACCTGTCGTTCGAAAACCCCGGTGCGCCCGCCTCCCTGACCGGCCGGCCGAATATCGAGCTCGGCGTCGATTTGCAGGCGCGGCGCGTCGAAGGCCCGCTGTTCGAGGTGGAACTCAAGCTTAGGGTCGATGCCAAGAGCCCCGACGGCAAGCCGGCGTTCCTGCTGGAACTGAGCTATGCCGGCCTTTTGCAGATCGAGAATATCCCCGACGAAGTTCTGCAGCAGGTGCTGCTGATCGAGGGGCCGCATCTGCTGTTCCCTTATGCCCGCCGCATCATCTCCGACGCCGTGCGCGACGGCGGCATGCCGCCCCTGATGATCGAGCCGATCGATTTCGCCGGGCTTTACCGCTCCAAGATCGAGCAGCTCAATCAGGTGCGCGCGCCGGCGGGGAATGCCTAACCGGCGGCCGTCTTCCAGACCGGATCCTTGCCCAGCTCGTTCGCCACGAAGGCGGCATGGGCCTCCTGCTCGTCCGCGCTCAGGCGCGGCGGCAGCGGCTCGGGCCGAAGGCGCGCGACGCGCATGTCCAGACCGCTCGGGGCAGCGGCCGTTTCGACCGGGCCCAGGGACAGTTTGCGCTGGCGGCCGCCGACCAGCTCCAGATAGACCTGCGCCGTCAGCTCGGCATCGAGCAGCGCGCCATGCTTGGTGCGCGCCGACAGGTCGATGGCGAAGCGCTTGCACAATTCGTCGAGCGAATAGCGGGCGCCGGGAATCCGGGCCTTGGCGATCTCTATCGTGTCGATGGCGCGGGCCGGCGGGATCGGCGGCCTGCCGATGCGGTGCAGTTCGGAATTGACGAATTTCAGATCGAAGCTGGCATTGTGGATGACCAGCGCCGCGTCGCCGAGGAATTCCAGGAGCGCCTCGGCCACTTCGGCGAATTTGGGCTTGTCGGCGAGGAATTCGTCCGTCAGCCCGTGGATGCGCGTCGTCTCGGCCGGCACCAGCCGGTCGGGGTGCAGATAGGCTTGAAAATTCCGCCCGGTCGGCAGATGGTCTTCGAGCTCGACGCAGCCGATTTCGACGATGCGATGGCCGTCGGACGGCTCGAAGCCCGTCGTTTCCGTGTCCAGGACCACTTCGCGCATGCTTAGGATTTTTCCTCTGCCAGGCGATCCTTGAGCGCCGCCACGATCATCTTCACCTGCTCGAATGCATGCTCCAGGCCTTTGTCCGTCACAACCACGAAATGGGCTTTTGCACGCTTTTCTTCGTCGGGCGTCTGGCGCGCATGGAGAAACCGGAACAGTTCCTCCGTCATGCCCGGCCGCGCCAGCACCCGCTCGCGCTGGATATGGGCAGGGGCCGAGACAACGACAACCGCGTCCATGTTCTTTTCGCCGCCGGTCTCGAACAGGCGCGGGATGTCGAAGAGAATCATATCCGCGCCGCTGGCGACGGCGGCGTCGATGAAGTGCCGGCGCTCGCCGGCCATCAAGGGATAGACGATCTTCTGCAGACGCTCGGTCTCGTCGTGATTGTTGGTGACGCGTTTGCCCAGTTCGGCGCGGTCGACCTTGCCGTCTTTCGTGGTGCCGGGAAACGCCGCCTCGATCAGCGGCACCGCCGCGCCGCCCGTGTCGTAAAGCCGGTGCACCGCCGCGTCGGCGTCGTAGACCGGCACGCCCAGCCTCGCGAACATCCTGGCGGTCTCGGACTTGCCCATGCCGATCGAGCCGGTCAGGCCGATGCTCAAGGGTCGCTTAGCGGCCACGCAAGGCGTCCTCCAGATGTTGGCGCAGGTGCGGCGTCACCTTGGGTTCGACGCCGAAGAACGCCTGGAACGCCGGCACGCCTTGGTGCATCAGCATCCCCAATCCGTCCACAGTGCGCAAACCTGCGTCGCGGGCGCGTTTCAGCAGCGGCGTCTCGAGCGGATTGTAGACGATGTCGCAGATCGCGGCGTCTTTCGGCAGCGCCTCCAGCGCGATGGCGAGCGAGGGCGCGCCTTTCATGCCGGCGCTGGTGGTGTGGACCACGAGCGCAGCGGACGACGCAGCGCGCGGCCAGTCCTTGTCGTCATGGACGGTGAGCTTCGGCTTGACCTGCGGCCCCAGAGCGGCGGCGAGCTGGTCGGCGCGGCCGCGGCTGCGATTGAGGATGCGCACCTCGCTTGCACCAAGGTCATGCAGCGCCACCACCGCCGCGCGCGCCGCGCCGCCGGCGCCGAGCAGGACAGCGATCTTGTCCCGCACGACATCGGCGCCAAGATTTTCGCGCAGCGAGGCGGCAAGGCCCGTGGCATCGGTGTTGCGGCCCTCGATGCGGCCGTCGTCGTGAAAAATCAGCAGATTGACCGCGCCGGCGGCGCGCGCCGCCAGATCGCAGTCATGGCAGATGGCGAAGGCTGCTTCCTTGTGCGGAATCGTGACGCTGCTGCCTTTGAAGCCCGCCTTCATCAGGCCGCGCACGACGCTGGAGAAATCCTCCGGACGCACTGCCAGCGGCACCAGCGCGCCGTCGATACCCATCTCCTCCAGCCAGAAGCCGTGCAGGCGCGGCGAGAAGGCCTGGGCGACCGGCCAGCCCATGATGCCGGCGATCCTGGCGGCTCCTGTCAGGCTCATGATGCGATCACACCTTGCCGGCGCAGCTCCGCCAGAAGCGGCTGGAGCGGCAGACCCAGGATGGAAAAGTAGTCGCCTTCGACCCAATCGAAAAGCTGGGCGCCGAGGCCTTCGAGCTTGTAGCAGCCGACGCAGCCGAGAATCCCCTCGCCTTCTGTGGACAGATAGCGGTCAAGAAACACATCGCTGAAATCGCGCATGCGCAGCGTGGACTGCGCCGCGTGGCGCCAAATGATAGCCCCGCCCCGCGCCAACGCCAGGGCGCTGACCAGCCGGTGCGGCTTGCCGCGCAGCCGCGACAGCAGGGCCCGGGCGGCCGGGAGATCGGCGCATTTGCTGATCAATTCAGTCTCGAACAGCAAGGTCTGATCGGCCCCCAGGACCAGCGCGTCTGGCTGGCTGTGGGAGACCTGCAGCGCCTTGGCCCCGGCCAAGGCGCCGGCGATCTCGGCGAGATCCACGCCATCGCCGAGCCGCTTGTCCTTCAGCCCCTCTTCGTCGAGTTCCGCCGGGATCGCGTCAAACGGCACGCCGGCGGCAGTCAGAACGCGCTGCCGCGAGGCGCTGCCCGAGGCCAGTATGAACCTCACGCGCGCTGTTCCCGCCGCTCGGTGAGTAGGTTGATGACCGCGGCGGCGGTTTCTTCCACCGAGCGCCGCGAGACATCGATCACCGGCCAATCCTGCTGTTCGAACAGTTTGCGGGTGTGGGTGATCTCGGCGCGAACCTGTTCCAGGTCAACATAGTCGGTGTCGCGCTGCTCGCCCATCGTCGTCAGGCGGTTGCGGCGCACCTGCACCAGCCGGTCGGGCGAGGCCCACAAGCCGACGATCAACGGTCCTTTGGCGGCCAGCAGCTGCGGCGGCAGCGGAATGCCCGGCACCAGCGGCACGTTGGCGGCGCGCACGCCGCGGATCGAAAGATACACACAGGTCGGGGTCTTGGAGGTGCGGCTGGCGCCAACGAGCACCACCTCCGCACCCTCGATCGAGTCCAGCGCCTGGCCATCGTCATGCTGGATGGTGAAGTTGAGGGCCTCGATGCGTTGCAGATAGCGCTGATCGACATCGTGCTGCGCGCCGGGACGGTGGCTTTCCGCCGTGCCGAGGAACTGCCGCATCATGGCGATCGGCCCCTCCATCACATCCAGGCAGGGCACATTGGCCGTGGTGCAGTGCGCAATGAGCTCGCGGCGCAGCTGCTGGTTCACCAGCGTGAAGAACACCAGACCCGGTTCCGTGCGAAGATGCTCGAACACGCGCTCGAGCTGCTTGCTGCTGCGCACCAGGACGTAGGAATGTTCGACGACGTCGCTGCCCTCGAACTGCGCCAGCGCCGCCTTGGCGATGGCGTTCAGCGTTTCGCCGGTCGCGTCCGACACCAGATGCACATGAAACGATTTGCTCACAGAACGATGCCTCTTTCATCCACCCAGGCTGTTGGCGGGTGCGTTCAGCATAGCATCGCGTGCACGCATGTGCGTAGCTGGCCCCTCATACATTCCAGAACACCATGATAATCTCCGTGCCGGCTTCAGGTCTTTTGCTCTACAGCCCTGACTCCAAAGCCTTCGCCGCGCCGCCGTTGAACCACTAACCACTTCGTCCACACATCACAGGCCTTACAACAACTTCAGAATCTTTATCTAAGAGTCTTGTAGTGAAGTAAGTGAGATGGAATGACGTGCATAACATGCTTGGCATACGCCGAGATGATGGACCGGACCGGAGCATAGCGTGAAGCTTGCGATCGTGTTGTTCAATCTGGGTGGACCGGATTCGCTCGAAGCGGTCGAGCCGTTCCTGCGTAATCTGTTCGGCGATCCGGCAATCCTGTCGCTGCCGGCCGTTGTGCGGTGGCCCTTGGCGCGGCTGCTGGCAAGGCGGCGCGCGCCGGTGGCCAGGGAGATTTATGCCAAGCTGGGCGGCAGTTCGCCGATCGTGCCGCAGACGCAGGCCCAAGCGCTGGCTTTGGATGAAGTGTTGGCGAAATGTGGCGTCGAAGCGAAGTGCTTTATCGCCATGCGTTGTTGGCATCCGTTCAGCGACGGCGCGGCCATGGCGGTGAAGAACTGGGGCGCCGATCGCATCGTGCTGCTGCCGCTCTATCCACAATTTTCGACCACGACGAGCGCATCGTCTTTTACCGATTGGGACAGAGCCGCAAAAAAAACCGGTTTGCGTGTTCCCGCGACACGCGTGTGTTGCTATCCCGATCACAAGGATTTCATTGAAGCCTCGGCCCAGCTTATTGAAGAAAAGCTCAAAGAAAAAAAACCGGGTGTGGAATATCGGCTGCTGTTGTCGGCACATGGCTTGCCCAAACGCACAATTGCCAAGGGCGACCCCTATCAATGGCAGGTTGAGCGAACCGCCGCCGCCATTGTGCATCGTTTGGGGATTGATGGGCTCGATTGGAGCGTCTGCTACCAGAGCCGGGTCGGACCGCTGCAATGGATTGGGCCGGCGACGGACGCGGAAATCCGCCGCGCCGGCGCCGACGGCAAGGGTGTGATCGTGGCACCGATCGCCTTCGTGTCGGAACATTCCGAGACGCTGGTCGAGCTGGACATCGAATATGCCCATCTCGCGGAAACAGTCGGCGTGAAGGACTATTTGCGCGTACCGGCGTTGGGAACGCATCCCAGCTTCATCGCCGCACTGGCCGATCTGGTGATGCGGGCCGGCGACAGCCGCACTACAATCAGCGGCAGCGGTGGCCGGCTATGCCCGGCGAATTTCGCCGCCTGCCCGTGTGGAGCGAACTGACGATGCTGATGTTCCTGTCCGACCATATCGACTGGATCAAGGCGTTCCACGTCATCAGCGTGATCGCCTGGATGGCCGGCATGCTTTATCTGCCGCGCCTGTTCGTCAATCACAGCGAGCAGCCGGTGGGCTCGCCGCAATCGGAAATGCTCAAATCGATGGAGCAGAAACTGCTGCGCCGAATCGTCAATCCGGCGATGATCGCGACTTGGGTCTTCGGGCTGACCATGGCCTATGTCACCGGCGCCTATGAGGACACCTGGTTCCGGCTGAAATTCCTCCTGGTCGTCGCCATGAGCGGGCTGCACGGCTTCTTCGCCGCATCCGTGAAGCGCTTCGCCAAGGATGCGAACACCCGTTCCACCCGCTTCTGGCGGATCATCAACGAGGCGCCGTTCGTGCTGGTGATCGCAATCGTCATCCTGGTCGTGGTTAAGCCCTTCGAATAAAGTTTCGTGAACCTACCCTTGACGGACGTTTGCAACGCCGCCAAATCACGCTATAAGACGTTCGTTCCCCTTGGCACGCATCGGCACCGGCGAGTATTGCGCGGCGCCGGACCCGGTAGAGACCGGCGCGGGCCAGCCAAACTCCGACAAATACCTGGCTTGCGGCGCGATTCGAGCCCTCGGCCAGCCGGACACTTCCCCCCAATGTTTCTCAGGTGCCATTCACAATGACAGTTCAAGAAGGCCTGCAAGCCATGAAGCTGCAGGATCTCAAAAACAAAAAGCCCGCCGATCTGCTTGCCTTCGCCGAGGAGCTCGAAATCGAGAACGCCTCGTCCATGCGCAAGCAGGACATGCTGTTCGCGATCCTCAAGGAACTCGCCGAGCGCAATGTCGAAATCATGGGTCAGGGCGTCGTCGAGACGCTGCAGGACGGCTTCGGCTTCCTGCGCTCACCGGAATCCAACTACCTCGCAGGACCCGACGACATCTATGTCAGCCCGTCGCAGATCCGCCGCTTCGGCCTGCGCACCGGCGATACGGTCGAGGGACCCATCCGCGGACCCAAGGACGGCGAGCGCTATTTCGCGCTGCTCAAGGTCACGACCATCAATTTCGAGGACCCCGAGAAGATCAAGCACAAGGTCCATTTCGACAATCTGACGCCGCTCTATCCGACGCGGTGGCTGAACATGGAACTCAACGATCCGACCAACAAGGACAAGACGGGCCGGGTCATCGACATCGTGGCGCCGCAGGGCATGGGCCAGCGCGCCCTGATCACCGCCCAGCCGCGCACCGGCAAGACCGTCATCCTGCAGAACATCGCGCGCGCCATCAGTGCCAACCATCCCGAATGCTTCCTGATCGTGCTTCTGATCGACGAGCGGCCGGAAGAAGTCACCGACATGCAGCGTTCGGTGAAGGGCGAGGTGATCTCGTCCACCTTCGACGAGCCGGCGACACGCCACGTCCAGGTCGCCGAAATGGTGATCGAGAAGGCCAAGCGCCTGGTCGAGCACAAGCGCGACGTCGTGATCCTTCTGGACTCGATCACACGTCTGGGCCGCGCCTACAACACTGTCGTGCCGTCCTCCGGCAAGGTCTTGACCGGCGGCGTCGACGCCAACGCGTTGCAGCGCCCCAAGCGCTTCTTCGGCGCGGCGCGCAATATCGAGGAAGGCGGTTCGCTGACCATCATCGCCACCGCGCTGATCGATACCGGCAGCCGCATGGACGAAGTCATCTTCGAAGAGTTCAAGGGCACCGGTAATTCCGAAATCATCCTGGACCGCAAGGTCGCCGACAAGCGCATCTATCCGGCCATCGACATCATGAAGTCCGCCACGCGCAAGGACGAGCTGCTGCTCGACAAGGCGACGCTGGCCAAGACCTTTGTCCTGCGCCGCATCCTGTCGCCGATGGGCACCATCGACGCCATCGAGTTCCTGCTCGACAAGCTGCGCCAGGCGAAGAACAACGCGGATTTCTTCGACAGCATGAATACCTGAGGATCGACGGAGCGCTACTGTGAAGCTGGTTCTGCTGCACAGTCCGCTCGTCGGTTCGGGGACGTGGCAAGCGGTCGCGAGCTTGCTCAGGGCGCGCGGCCACGATGCCGTGGTGCCGGATCTTGCGCCGGTTATGCGCGACGGTCTGCCGTATTATCCCAGCCTTGCCAACGTCGCCGCCGACGCCGTCGGCGCATCTTCCGATAAAGCCATTCTGGTCGTGCACAGCGCCGCCGGCGCGCTGGTCCCCGCCATTGCGCAGCGCGTGCCGCTCGCCGGGGCGATCTTTGTGGACGCCTTGCTGCCGCATCCCGGGCGCAGCTGGTTCGAGACGGCGCCGGAAGCCCTGAACGTGCATCTGCGCGGCCTGGCGCGCGACGGCAGGCTGCCACCCTGGGATCGCTGGTGGCCGAAAGGCGCGATCCAAACTTTGCTGCCGGACTTTGTGCAATACGAACAATTCGTCGCCGAACTCGCCGAATTGCCGCTGGCCTATTTCGAGGAAACCGCGCCTGCGATGCCGCTCACCACGCCAAGCGTCTATCTGCAGCTCAGCGATGGATACAAGGAGGATGCCGACAAGGCTGAAGCGGCAGGCTGGCCGGTGACGCGTTTCAGGTCGCACCACCTTGCGATGCTGACCCATCCAGATGTTGTGGCTGATGAAATAGATCGACTTGCCGTAACGCTCGGACTCTCGGCTTAGGCGAGTTTCAAGCCGCAATGCTTGGCGAAATGGCGGAAGTCGGTGTCGCGCGTAATCAAGGCCACGTCGTGATCGATGCAGGATTGTGCGATGAGCGCGTCTGCAATTTTCGCCTTTAGTTTATGTTGTTGTAGGATACGTCTGGCTTTGCCGGCGCGGGCCCAGTATCCATCGATTATGTCTAGGAGCGCTATCTCCGGCATTGTTTTTTCGAGAAGTGCCGCCGATCTTGGGTCACTCAATATCTCGGTCAGGACGACAGGCGGAAATATCAATTCTCCGCCAGCTGCGACATTCTGAATCTTGTCGACATCATTGCCTTCATCGCCCTGCAAAAAAGCGATGAGTGAGCTTGTATCTGTTGCGATCATTCGCGGTCGTACCGCAACTCTTCAAGCGACATGGAAAATTTTACCTTGCCGCGCAACTTCAACATCTCTTTCTGCGCACGAATGGACGCGAGCTTTTTGAGACCTTCCCGCACGGTCTCGGTCACACCTTCGCCGGTATGAGCTTGGGCGTTTTCAAGCAGGGATTGGGGCACATGCACGGTTATCTTGCGCATTACGGTCATGCCAGCATGTATGCCATAAACCATGCTGGCATTCAAGCTGGCAACCAAAAGTGAGGGAAAAAAAGGCCGCGGCGAGTGTTTCGCCGCGGCCTCTTCAGGCTTCGATTTTCCCGGCGCGTTAGTGCTCGTGCGCCTCTTCGTGGGTTTCGTGTTCCTCGACCTCTTCGTTCGCGGCGCCCTTTTCGCCCAGATAGTCCATCGTGGCGAGGACGATGCCCGAGACCAGGAAGACGCCGTGCAGCATCATCAGCCATTCCAGATTGGCCTTGTCGACGACCTCGATCGACATGAAGGCGCGCAGCAGGTGGATGACGCTGATCGCGATGATCGAGGCGATCAGCTTCAATTTCATGTTCGAGAAGTCGACCTTGCCCATCCACACCGGCTTGTCCGGGTTGCCTTCGAGGTCGAGCTTGGAGACGAAATTCTCGTAGCCGGCGAAGACCACCATCAGCGTCAGATTGCCGGCCAGCGACATGTCGATGAGCGTGAGCAGCCACAGGACCACCGAGTTTTCTTCCAGCTCGAATGTCAGGACTTTGGAGGTTTCCTCGACCACTTCCTTGCCGAAGGTGATCATCAGGACGATCAGCCCGATGATCAGGCCGACATAGAACGGCGCCATGAACCAGCGGCTGCGGAACAGCGATTGTTCAAAGATTTCCTCGAAGCTCTTGCCACCCATGGTGGTCCCCCTGCGCAGTGATTCGGCGAGCGCCAGTAAACGCGACAATCGCTGGCGTTTGAAGACGATTCGTCAAATTAAGCGCGAGTTCCGCCGCCTGTTGACCGCCCACGGGCGGCGGCGGAAACTGCGCCCTTCAGGCACTATCGAAGGGACCGCGTCCATGACCGAGCACCAGAGCGACCGCGCCCAGTTCAGGGCCATGGCGCAAGGCACCCAGGACGACTGGATGAAGATCGCCGCGGCTTCCGTGGCGTTCAACAAGGACCTGCCGAACCGCGTGCTGGCCCATCTGAAGATGCTGGCCGGCGATTGCGGCGGCTTCGCCGTCGACCGGCTGGAACATTCGCTGCAGGCCGCGACGCTGGCCATGCGCGACGGCATGGACGAGGAATATGTCGTCTGCGCCCTCATCCACGACATCGGCGATATCCTGGCCTCGTCGAGCCACGCCGAGCTCGGCGCCACGATCCTGCGGCCTTACGTGTCCGAGGCGAACCACTGGATGATGGCCCATCACGGCATCTTCCAGGGCTATTATTTCTTCCACTATCTGGGCCTCGACCGGAACATGCGCGACCAGTTCCGCGGCCACCCGCATTTCGAGTACACGGCCAGGTTCTGCGCCCGGCACGACCAGAACGCCTTCGATCCCGCCTATGACACGATGCCGTTCGACGCCTTCGTGCCGATGGTCCAGCGCGTCATGGCGCGGCCGAAGAACACGATCTATATGCGCCAGGACCAGCAGGCTGCCGAATGATCGTCGCCTAAGGCGCGTCGTCGAAGATCGTTTCTATGGGACAACCGAACAGGCGCGCGATGCGGAATGCCAGCGGCAGGCTTGGATCGTATTTGCCGGTCTCGATCGCATTGACGCTCTGGCGCGCGACGTCGAGCCTGTCGGCCAGTTCGGCCTGGCTCCAATTGCGTTCGGCGCGCAGGACCTTCAGCCGGTTCTTCATGCGCGCGTCATAGCGTCTTGTGCCGCTGCCACAAGATCGCGATGCCAAAGCCCAGGCCTTGCAAGCAGATGGGCAATCCATAGCCAATCACGAAAGCGCGGAAGAGACCGGCGCTGATCGGTATGGCGGGATCGATCCAATGCAGGCCGCCCATGCCGATGAAGGCGTAGAGCGGCATCGAAAGCGTCAATCCACCAAGGCCGCCCCAATACCAGGCGTCGCGCTCGAGCGTTCGGTGCAGTTCGTCCGCGCGGCGTCCGATCTTGATGACGAAGTAGATCGTCCAGATGGCGGCAAGAATCGCCGCTGCTGTCACGACAACGATGAACCCACCAGGTGGAAGACTGTGCGGGGGAAGCAGGCGCGCGAGGCCGATGGGCGAAGCGACGATCAATAGCGCGCCTGCGAAAGCGATGGCGGCAGAGCGCAAAGTTCGGGTGGTTCTGGGATCCATGTCGCGTTACCTTGTCGTTATGACAAGTATACTTGTCATTCTGGATCGGTCATGTCAAGTGTCATTGACACAATCTGGCTACGGCATCAGCACCGTCGCGCCGGTGGTGGCGCGGCTGTGCAGCGCCTCGTGCGCCTTGCGGGCGTCCGACAGTTTGAAGCGCTGGTGCACCGCGATCTTCACCGCGCCGCTCGCGATCACCGTGAAGAGGTCGTCGGCGGTCTCCTGCAACTCCTGCGCAGTGCGCGTGTAGCTGACAAGCGTCGGCCGGGTGAAATAGAGCGAACCCTTGGCGCTCAGGATGCCGGGCTCGAAGGCCGGCACCGCGCCGGAAGAATTGCCGAAGCTGACCAGCATGCCGCGCACCGCGAGGCAGTCGAGCGAGCCGGCGAAGCTGTCCTTGCCGATGGAATCGTAGACCACCGGCACGCCAGCGCCGCCGGTCAACTCGCGCACCTTTTTGGGCCAATCGGGATCGCGCGAATTGAGCACATGGGTGCAGCCATTGGCTTTGGCGAGCCCAATCTTGTCTTCGGAGCCGACCGTGCCGATGACGGTGACGCCCAGATGCTTGGCCCATTGGCCAGCGATCAGGCCGACGCCGCCGGCGGCGGAATGGAACAGGATGGTCTGGCCGGCTTTCACCGGGTAGGTGCGCTTGAGCAGGTATTGCGCGGTCATGCCCTTGAGCATCGCGGCCGCGGCGGTCTCGTCGCTGACGCCGGCCGGGATCTTCACCAGCCGGTCGGCAGGAAGGTTGATGGCCTCGGCATAGGCGCCGAGCCCTCCGGCATAGGCGACGCGGTCGCCGGCTTTCAAAGCCGTCACGCCATCGCCGAGCGTGTCGACGACCCCGGCGCCCTCGCCGCCAAGGCCCGACGGCAGCGGCAGCTTGTAGAGGCCGGAGCGGTGATAGGTGTCGATGAAATTGACGCCGATGACGGTGTGCTTGACCCGCACCTGGCCAGCGGCCGGCGGCGGCAGATCGACATCGACATAGTCGAGGACTTCAGGTCCGCCGGTCTGGCTGAAACGGATGGCTTTCATCGGATTCCCATATTTCGTGGCGTGGCCAGCGAGAAACGCGAGCCATTGATCATTGTTTTGAGGATTCGGCCCAAACGTCCCGCTCCAGCGTCAGGTTTCGTCAAGACTTGGCTCTTAAGGTCCACGTTAGCGCGGCGACAACCAATGAGGAAAGCATGGCGACCATCGTTCTTGTCCATGGACATATGCATGGCGCGTGGTGCTGGGGCAAAGTCGTGCCCCTGCTGGAAGCCGGCGGCCATCGCGTCGTGGCGTTCGATCTGCCGGCGCGCGGCGTCGAGGCCGACGCCGCGACCCTGGAGCAGTTCGTGGCGGCGACGGCCGCAGTCGTGCAGGCGCAGGCCGAGCCTGTCGTGCTGGTCGGCCATAGCGGCGGCGGCACGGTGATCAGCGAAGTGGCCGAGCGCATGCCGGAGCGCGTCGCGCGGCTTGTCTATGTCGCGGCGATCCTGGCGGCCGACGGCGAGTCGATCTTCTCAGCATTCATCAGCAAGGCGCCCATGGATCCCGCCATCGCGGTGGACGGCGCCCGCGCTTTCAAATCCGACGACACGCTGATCCGCCGGCGCTTCTACAACACCAGTTCGGACGAAGACGCCGCCTGGGCCGTCGAACAGCTTTGCGCCGAACCGATTCCGCCGATGACGCATCCGGTGCATGTGACGCCGGCACGTTACGGCAGCGTGCCGCGCGCCTTCATCCAGACGCGCTTCGACAACGCGGTGCCGATGGAAGCGCAGGCCGCGATGTGCGCCACCCTGCCCTGCGATCCGGTGATCGTGATGGACACCGACCACTCGCCCTTCCTGTGCCGCCCGGAGGAATTCGCGGCGCATCTGGATGCGTTGGCGAGGGGCTGACGTTCAATCGCTCCGGGTTCGCGCTCAACGTTTCTCGAAGTCGCCGAGTTGCGCGGCCAGCGCGCGCTGGAAGGCGGGACGGCCGAGGCAGCGGGCCTGATACGCCGCCAGCCGCGGCTCGGCCGTCACGAAGTCGGTGTCGCCCAGGATGCGCAGCACGCTCGCCATCATCAGATCGCCGACCGTGAAGCGGCCCTCCAGATAGTCCTTGTCGCCCAGACAGGCGGCAAGTTCCTTGAGGCGTAGCTGGATGCGTTGCGCCAGCTGCGGCCGGCGCTCCTTCACCCATTCCTCCTTGGCATGGAAAAACAGGTCGCCATATTGCTGCACCACGACTTCGATCGTGTTGAGGGCGCAGAACAACCAGGTGATGGCGCGCGCCCGCGCGTCCGCGTCGCGCGGCAGCAGCATCTCGCTGCGCTCGCCGATGTGCAGCACGATGGCGCCGGATTCGAAGAGCGCAAGCCCGTCTTCCTCGATGGCGGGGACCTGGCCGAAAGGCTGCAGCGCGCGATAGGCCGGCGTCGACTGATCCTCGAAGCCGATGAGCCTGGTCTTGTAGGGGATGCCGGCTTCCTCCAGCGCCCAGCGCACGCGCAAATCGCGGACCTGGCCCTGGGCAAAGGGCGGCACCCATTTGTAGGCGGTGACGGTGATCATCGGCGCGTTCCCGGTTGTAGGGCGACGTTCTGCTAACGGCCGGGCAGCATAACGGTTTCCAGCGCGTCGTACTGCGCCTTGCGGAAGCCGCTGACGATGCCGGCCTTGTCGCCGAATTCCATCAATTGGTCGGCGCCCGGCGTGAAGGCGGGCCAGTCATTGCCGGCGCAGGCGGGGTTGCCCGTCTTGGCGAAGCAGACCCAACTGGAATGAACCAGATGCTCCATGGCGCGGTCCTGGTCGTTGAGCTTGGCGCCGAAGCGCGCGGCGATCGCCTCGCCCGTCGAGAAGACGAAGGGAATCTCCGAACCGTGCCGCGCGCCGGGCACGCGGCCGCGCTGCATCGAAGCGACATAGGAAAAATGATAGAGCCAGGACGGCGCGCCGCCGGACGCCTTCGACGCGATCCAATGCGCCGGCGCGCCCATCACCGAATCGGTGAACACCGCCGCGGCCAAAGTGTCTTGCGACGACGCGTCGCCGGCATAGATCGCGCGCGCGGCGGGCGTAAGGCGGCCGGTGATGCGCTCGGCCGGGATCTGGAACGACTGCATCAGCGAGGCTTCGTAATTGTTCGAGCCGATCAGCAGCGGCACGTCGATGGCGCTGCCGGACGCAAAGGCCTGCGCCGGTGTCGATGTCACCAGACGGCCGTCGACGAACGGCCCGAAGCCGAGCACGGCGGGAATGTCGAAAGTCTTTTCGACGGGAATGGAACGCAGTTGCTCCAGCGTGGCGTTGGCGAAGCCGGCCTTGGCGGCGAAATCGGCGCCGTCGCTTTCCTTTTGCGCCAGCGTCGTCGGCGCGTTCCAGCCGCCGCCGGATTCGACCACGGCCTTGGCGAACAGGCCCTTGGCGGATGGCGTCGCCAGCAGGAACAGAATGCTCGAGCCGCCGGCGGACTCGCCGAACACGGTGACGTTGGCCGGGTCGCCGCCGAACGCTGCGATGTTGCGCTGGACCCATTTGAGCGCCGCGATCTGGTCCATCTGGCCGTAATTGCCGAGCGGCGCGTCCGGCGCGGCGGCCTTGGTCAGCGCGGGGTGGGCGAAGAAGCCGAGCAGGCCGAGCCGATAGTTGATGCTGACGAGGATCACGCCGTCGCGCGCGAACTGGCCGCCGTCATAGATCGCGTTGGAACCCGAGCCGAAGCGATGGGCGCCGCCATGGATCCACACCATGACCGGCGCGTGGTGCGCGCCGTGCGGCGCAAAGACGTTGAGGCTGAGGCAGTCCTCGCTTTGTGCGGCGCTCGCGGCGCCGCCGAGATCGGGGCGCGGCGGCTGCGGACAGATCGGGCCGAAAGCCGACGCATCGCGCGCGCCGCTCCACGTGGCGGGCGCGGCCGGCGGCATCCAGCGCAACAGCCCGACCGGCGGCGCGGCATAGGGAATGCCCTTGTAGACGTCGACCGTCCCGTCGCTGGTCCCGGTCAGGGCGCCGGTATCGGTCGTTGCCGTGGGTCCCGCTGCGGCAAAGGCGTGGACCGTCATCAATGATGCAAAGGCGAACGCGCCGGCCAGGGAACGAAGCATGATGATCTCCCGTCTAATGGGTGTTCAACGCCGCACCGGCGCGATTCCGGCTGCAACTGGCCGGGTTGCTAGCTCAAATGCTGCCGGAAGAACGTCGAGGTCCGGCCGTTGGCGAGATCGGCGCAGGCTTTGTCGTAATGCGCGCCGCCGGCCCGGGCGAAGGCGTGGTTCATCTCCGGATAGGTGTGGACGGTGACGAGGGCGTTGCCCTTGAGGCCCTCGACGATCTTCTTCTGCGCCTCGGGCGGGACGTATTCGTCCTTGGCGGCGATATGCAGCATCAAGGGTTTGCGGATCTTCGTCGCTTCGCCGAGCTTGTCCTGGATATTGACGCCGTAATAGCCGACTGAGGCGTCGCTGTCGGTGCGCGCCGCCGCGAGATAGGCGAGCAGGCCGCCGAGGCAATAGCCGACCGCACCGACCTTGCCGGTGCAGCCGTTGACGCTGTGGCGCAGATAGTTGATCGCATTCTGGATGTCCTTGACGCCCAGCTCCTGGTCGAAGCGGCCCATCAGGTCGAAGGCGCGTTTCCATTCCGCGTCGCTGCGGTCGGTCAGCTGCACGCCCGGCTCCAGCCGCCAGAACAAATCCGGGCACAGCGCGAAATAGCCGCGCGCCGCGAACGCGTCGGCGATGGTGCGCATCACCGCGTTGACGCCGAAGATCTCCTGGATGACGACGACGCCCGGCCCGCGCCCGCTGGCCGGCGAGGCGAGATAGGCGCCGAACTCCCCGTCGGGGCTGCTTTTGATCCTGACGTCCTGACCGCTCATGTCTGTCTCCCCGTTTCAGACATCAGAGAACAGATATCAGGGATCAGACAAGAGGCTTGCTTGTCCGATCCCTGACGTCTGTTTTCCGCGTTCCGGCTACTGCGGTTTGCTGCCGGGCTGCGGGCGTTGCGGCGGCAGTTGCAGCATCTGGGACAGCGTCACCGGATTGACGATCGGTGCCGAGACCTGGCCGCGCTGGCAGATATAGGCGGTGGGCTGGCCGTTCTGCATGCCCTTGCCGAACATCGGATGGCCTTCGGGGAAGGAATCCTCCGGCGCGATGACGGTGAGCAGGCGGCAGGGCAGCGCGCGGCCGAGGATGGCGGCCGTCAGTTCGTGCGTCTTGGTGTGATTGAGCGGGCCGACCACGACCAGATGCAGCGCGGTCAGCGCGTTCTCCAGGCCGGCGAAATAGGAGCCCATCGAGATGAAGACGCGCTGCGCTTCGCCGGCAAAGGCGTTGACCAGGCTGTTGAGGCGTTCGGCATAGGCGTTGTCGTTGGTCAGCATCATCAGATGCGACAGGTTCTTCATCATCACGCCGTTGGCCGACGGCACCGGCTGGTCGTATGCCATCCGTGTACGGATGAATAAGGTCTCCGCGTCGTCGGCGGTGTAGCAATAGCCGCCCTGCGCCGCGTCCCAGAAATGCTCGTTGAGTGTATGCACCCAGCGCCTGGCCTGGTCGAGATAGCGCTTCTCGCCCACCATCTCGTAGAGCGTCAGCGCGGCGCGCGTCATATGCGCGTAGTCGTCGGCGAAGCCCATATGGCCGCGCTTGCCGCCGATCCAGCTATGATAGAGCCGGTCGCCCTCGCCATGCGTCTTGACCACGAAGTCGAAGGCCTCGATCGCGGCGGTCGTCCAATCGGTTCTGCGGAAGACCGCGCCGGCATTGGCCAGCGCGGAGATGGCCAGGCCGTTCCAGTCCGCCAGCACCTTGTCGTCGCGCATCGGGGCGACGCGTTCCTGGCGCACTTTCAAGAGCAGCTGACGCTGCCTGGCGAGCAGCGCTTCGTCGGCGTCCGATTGCGGGAACGGAGCGGCCGAGCCGAGGCGCTGCAGGATGTTGCGGCCGGCGCCGATATTGCCGTCGCGCGAGACGCTGTAGACCGTCTTGAACTTGGCGACGAAGGTGCCCATCAGCGCGGCGTCGATTTCGGCCTCGCTCCAGAAGTAGTACTTGCCTTCTTCGCCTTCGGAATCCGAATCGATGCTGGAGGCGAAGCCCTGGCCGTTGCGCATGTCGCGCAGCAGGAAATCGACCGTCTCGGCGACGCGCGTCTCGCACAGCTTGTTGCGATTGAACTGCCACACGCCCGTCATCAGGTCGAGCAGCATGGAATTGTCGCTCAGCGTCTTCTCCCAATGGGGCAGTAGCCAGCGCTCGTCGCTGCAATAGCGCGAGAAGCCACCACCGATATGGTCGTGCAGGCCGCCGAGCAGCATGTTGTCGAGCGCGGTGGAGGAGAGCTGCAGGAATTGCGGCATTCCGTTGCGCAGATAGGCGCGCCACAACACGTCGACCAGCGAGGCGGAGGGGAATTTCATCGTGCCCATCAGGCCGCCGAAGAAGATGTCGAAGCGCTGGCCGATGCGCAGCGCGGCGCTGTCCACCGTGCCCTGGTCGAGCGGTCCGCGCATGTCGCGGTGGAACAGGTTGTTGAGTTCGGTGGTGAGGTTGCCGGTGGTCCGGACGACATCCTCGAACGTCTCGCGATAGGTCTGGATCACGGTCGGCAAGACGGTGGCGAAGGGCGGCGCCTGCCCGGTGCGTTCTTCCTTGGGAAAATAGGTTCCGGTCAGGAACGGCACGCCATGCGGCGTGAGGAAGATGGAGAGTGGCCAGCCGCCCGCATGGCCCATCAGATTGGAGGCGGACTGGTAGAGCTGGTCGATGTCGGGGCGTTCCTCGCGGTCGACCTTGATGTTGATGAACTCGGCGTTCAGCGTCGCCGCGATCGCGGGGTCGGCGAAGCTCTCATCGGCCATGACATGGCACCAGTGGCAGGCGGTGTAGCCGATGGAGAGAAAGATCGGCTTGTTCTGGGCCTGCGCCGCGGCGAGCGCTTCAGGCCCCCAGGGGTACCAATCGACCGGATTGTCCTTGTGGAGCAGCAGATAGGGGCTGGATTCGGCGGCGAGACGGTTCATGTGTTCTTTTTCCGGTGGCGCGCGGGTCCGCTTCGAAGTGGCCCGGCGTTGCATTGGGCGGCTGGATCGGGGGAAGCTTCTAGCGGTGCCCGGCGCGGCTCACAAGCGTCCTCGAAAGAACGGTTAGCGGCGATGAAGATGAACATTGAGATCGACCTGACGCCCGAGGAGGCGCGCAAGTTCCTAGGCCTCCCGGACGTCACCAAAGTCCAGGAAAAGATGATGGCCGAGATGGAAAAGCGCATGAAGGCGGCCGTCGACGTCAACGATCCGGAGGCCATGATGCGGGCCTGGATGCCGCTGGGCGGCCAGGGTTTCGAGCAGTTTTCCAAGCTGATGTTCGACAGCGCCCGCCGCGCCGCCGGCGGCGCGGGCAAAAGAGACGCGGACAAGACGGCCAAATAACGAACCGGCATGACGGACACGATTTTCGCGCTGTCGTCGGCGCCGGGGCGCGCCGGCCTGGCGGTGATCCGTGTCTCGGGGCCGCGCGCCCGTGAGGCTGCGGAAGCGCTGACCGGCAAGCCCGTGCCCGCGCCGCGGGTGGCGGAGTTACGCAATTTCGCGGATCGCGAAGGCCGTCCCATCGATTCCGGCCTACTGCTGTGGTTCGCGGGTCCGGCGAGTTTCACCGGCGAGGATGTCGCCGAATGCCATGTCCATGGCGGCCGTGCGATCGTCGAGGCGATGCTCCGAGCATTGGGCGGCCTGCCCGGCTGCCGCCCCGCCGAGCCGGGCGAGTTCACGCGGCGCGCCGTCGAGAGCGGCAAGTTCGATTTCACCCAGGCCGAGGCGATCATCGACCTGATCGATGCCGAGACCGAGGCCCAGCGGCGCCAAGCGCTGCGGCAATACCAAGGCTCGCTGAGCGATCTGTACGAGGGCTGGCGCGGCCGGCTGATCCGCGCCCTGGCCTGGGCGGAGGCCGGCATCGACTTCTCGGATGAGGATTTGCCGGAAGATATCCAGCGCCGAGTGAGTTCGGAAGTGGCTGAAATATGTGGGGAAATATCAAATCACTTGTCCGATTCCCAGCGCGGAGAAATTGTTCGTGATGGTCTGTTCCTAACGGTGATCGGTCCACCGAACGCTGGTAAGAGCTCTCTGGTCAACGCGCTTGCCAAGCGCGATGTCGCGATCGTGGCCGAGACCGCCGGAACGACCCGCGACGTCATCGAAGTCCGGCTGAATATCGGCGGCTACGCCGTCATCGTCGCCGATACGGCGGGTCTGCGCGCCGCGGCCGACGCCGTCGAGAGCGAAGGCGTGCGGCGGGCGCTGGCGCGGGCTGCGCAATCGGACCTGGTGCTCCTTCTGCTGGATGGCAGCGCCGGCGATCCCATAGCCGGCTTGTCCGCCGAAGCCTTGGCGAAGGTGGACCTGACCGTCTGGAACAAGGCCGACCTGCCCTCGCCCGAGCCGCGCACGGGGCTAAGGTTGTCGCTCAAGACCGGCGCCGGGCTGGACGCGCTGCTGGCGGCTATCGAACACCAGGTCGCCAAGCGCCTGGAGCGGGACAGCGAGGCGCCGGTCTTGAGCCGCGCCCGTTATCGCCATGCGCTGGAACAAGCCGCCGCCGCCCTCGAACGGAGCCGCGACGCAGCCGCGCCCGAACTCTTCGCCGAAGACCTCCGCCTCGCCGTCCGCGCCATCGGCCGGATCACGGGACGCGTCGACGTCGAGGAACTGCTGGACGTGGTGTTCCGGGATTTTTGCATCGGGAAATGAGCTAATTGCTCTGCTTGTGATTCTCGCCGAAGCCGCCGCGAAGATAAAATTTGCGGAGCCGTTCCTTGTCCCGCCGGACCTGGGCGGCGAGTTTTTCGTGTAGCTCCAGATCGGCAAAGCGCGAATGTGTGCCGAGCGGTTCTTTGCCGAGCGCGCCTGAGATGTGACTGAGGTGAATTGACGTGCGCACCGAATACATGGTGAGGACGACGGAGAGAGCGGTCCCGCCAAGCCAGAACCACCATGCCGGTTCCGTGAGAGATAGGTGCTTGAGCGCGATGGCGAGGGCGGCAAGCGCCGGTAGAATCAGCAGCACGAGGACCGCCGATCCATAGCCGGCCCATGCTGAGCGCAGCATGAAGATGCGGGTGCGCTGCATTTCTGATTGCAGAAACAATTCGATGCTTTCAATCCGCCTTGGATACCAAAGACACAACTTCATCCACCAGGCACTACGATGCGTCCACTCGGGATTTGCCATGTCCTCGTTGGTTTCTTCGCGATCGATGCGCGCGAAGAATTCCTGGAAATGGCGGTTCAAATCGTTGGCTCGTCCCTGCACCTTGTTGGCGAGGACCGCGCCATTGCTTTGCAGCACACTTTTGAGTTGGGAATCCCGCATGATCTGATATCCGCCAACTCCAAGTGTTGTACCGAGCGCGACAAGGACGAGCACTGCCATGGAAATGAGGTTGCCGAACAATTGCGGCCAGTAGGCGAACGCAATGGCGGGAACCATAAGGGCAAGAATGCTCAGCGCTTGAACCGTGCGCTTGAGCCGAATAATCCGATGGCGGTTGCGAACTATGGAGTAGCGAAATGCGGTGATGATCGCCCGTATGTCCTGATCGCGAGGGAATTTTTGCTCGATTGTTTCGTCATTGATGTCGATATAGTAGAGCCACCGAGCTGGTCGCAATAGGTTCCATCCGCGTTCGAAGAATGGCGCATAGTTGATGTGAAACTTATAGTAGCCGTTTATCTCGGAGGCGAAGCTCCGCGTCGATTCGTAGTCGATCGGTTCAAGCTTGCTGTCGCTCTCATCGGGGATTTTCAGAGCTGCGAAGCTCTGCGAGCGGCCGAGATAGCGTAGCGCACGGGTTTTGCGCTCTGCGGATTTTGGGGCGATGCTCGAAAGAGTGTTTGCCATGGTGTGTCTTCTTGTTGGGCGGATGGAAAACACGCGGGTTTCGAAATCTTGGAACCCACGGCGCAAATCGATACAACCCTAATATGGTAGTTCGCGTTGGCGATTACAGGTCGGCACGGCGCGCCAGAAATGGGGATCATTGATTTATCCATTTGATTTCATTCATAAAAAATATAATATTGAAACTTCTAATCCCAAATTGTTCCCGCCGGGAAATAAAATTATAAGTTGTATTTTTACTGCAACCAAAGACGACAGACTGGACCGGCTATACGCACGTGTTTCACGTGAAACGAGAATTCGCTCGTTGGAATCTGGCGCGGCCAGGCGCATGCCCACTTGAGGCTGCTCGGCCCCTCGCCTATTAGCGCGCGCATGGATCGGTTCGATGTCATTGTCATTGGCGGCGGGCACGCCGGCTGCGAGGCGGCGGCGGCTTCGGCGCGGTTTGGCGCCCGGACCCTGCTGCTGACGCACAAGCTCGAGACCGTCGGCGAGATGTCATGCAATCCGGCGATCGGCGGCGTCGGCAAGGGCCATCTGGTGCGCGAGATCGATGCCCTGGACGGGCTGATGGGCCGGGTCGCGGACCGGGCCGGCATCCAGTTCCGGCTACTCAACCGGCGCAAGGGCCCGGCGGTGCGCGGGCCGCGCGCCCAGGCGGACCGCAAGCTCTATCGTCAGGCGATGCAGGCGGCGCTGGCCGGGCAGGCCAACCTGACCGTTCTGGCAGCGGCCGCCGAGGACTTGGTGATCGAAGATGGCCGGGTCGTGGGGGTTATCACCGCGGACTCGAAAACAATACGTTGTGGTGCGGTGGTGCTGACCACCGGGACTTTCCTCAATGGGTTGATTCATATCGGCGAGAAGAAGATTCCAGCCGGACGGGTCGGAGACGCGCCGAGCATCGGTCTGTCTCGGACGCTCTATGGAATGGGCCTTAACATGGGCCGCCTCAAGACCGGCACGCCACCGCGCCTGGACGGCAGCTCCATCGACTGGGCGCAGCTGGAAGTGCAGCATGGCGACGACCCGCCCTCGCCGTTCTCGTTCCTGACGACGGCGATCACGACGCCGCAGACCGTCTGCCACATCACCCGCACGACGCTGGCGACGCATGCGATCATCAAGGCCAATCTGCATCGCGCGCCGATGTATTCGGGCCAGATCGAAAGCACCGGGCCGCGCTACTGCCCGTCCATCGAGGACAAGGTCGTACGATTTGCCGGCCGCGACAGCCATCAGATCTTCCTGGAGCCGGAAGGCCTGGACGACGACACGATCTATCCCAACGGGATTTCGACCTCCCTGCCCGAGGACGTGCAGCGCGCCCTGCTCGCCACCATTCCGGGGCTCGAGAACGTCGTCGTCCGCCGGCCCGGCTATGCCATCGAATACGACTATGTCGACCCGCGCGAGCTGAACGCCAGCCTCGAGACCAAGAAGGCGCCAGGCCTGTATCTGGCCGGCCAGATCAACGGCACCACGGGCTACGAGGAGGCCGCGGCCCAGGGCTTGATGGCGGGGCTGAATGCTGCCCGCGCGGTATCGGGCGCCACGCCGATCGTGCTCGACCGGGCGTCGGCCTATATCGGCGTGCTGATCGACGACCTGGTGACCAAGGGGGTCAGCGAGCCGTACCGCATGTTCACCAGCCGCGCCGAATACCGGCTGACCCTGCGGGCCGACAATGCCGACCAGCGGCTGACGCCGATCGGCGAGCGCGCGGGATGTGTCGGAGCCGGGCGCAGCACGGCTTATGCCGAGAAAATGGTTCGCCTGGACGCCGCGCGCGCCACCATGCGCAACCTCAATCTGACGCCGAACGAAGCCCAGAAGCATGGCATGGCGGTGCGTCTGGACGGCGTGCGGCGCACGGCGTTGGACTTGCTCAGTCTGCCGGGCATCGAATTCTCCATGTTGGCGCGGATCTGGCCGCAGATAGCCGGCTTCGGTAGCGACGTGGTCGAACAGCTGGAGGTCGACAGCCAGTATGCCGGCTATCTCGACCGCCAGGACGCCGACATCCTGGCATTTCGGAAGGACGAGGGACTCAGCCTGCCGGCGGAAATCGACTACCGAACAATTCCGGGCCTCTCGACCGAGGCCGCCGTAAAGCTCGGCCGCATCCGGCCGGCTACGCTCGGCCAGGCCGCCCGCATCGACGGTGTTACGCCGGCCGCGCTCACCCTTGTCCTGGCGCATGTCCGGCGCGCCGGTTGAGGGGAAGATGGGGGCTGAGCCCTTCGGACCCGAAGAATTCGCCGCCAAAACCGGTGTTTCCCGTGAAACATTGGCCCGGTTGAAGGCCTATGTCGACGTCCTGACGGATTGGAACGCGCGGCACAATCTGGTCTCGGCCCGCTCGCTGGACGACGTCTGGCGGCGGCATGTCTGGGATTCGGCGCAGCTCGTCCCCTACATGCCGGCCTACGTCAAAACGATTGCCGATCTCGGCTCGGGCGCCGGTTTCCCGGGCCTGGTGCTGGCGGAAATGCTGCGGGGCAGGGCGTCCGTCGTCCTCTATGAGGCGACCAAAAAGAAGGCCGACTTCCTGGAAGCCGCCGCTCAACGCATGGGTCTCAATGTCGGAATCCGGAACGTGCGGATCGAGGCCGGCAAGCACCAGCCGGTCGATGTGGTGACGGCGCGGGCGTTGGCGCCGCTCGACAAACTGCTTGGCTATGCACAGCAAATGGCCGCCAAACACACGGTTTGCCTGTTTCTCAAGGGTCAATCCCTAGCGTCCGAATTGACCGAAGCCCATAAATCTTGGAGGATGAAAGCCCTCCAGCATCAGAGCGCAACCGACCCTTCGGGTGTTATTCTGGAGGTCCGGGAGCTTCGCCATGTCCAGCCCAGGCGTGCATAATTCGCGAATTCTGGTCGTCGCCAACCAGAAGGGCGGCGTCGGCAAGACCACGACGGCGATCAATCTGGGCACCGCGCTCGCCGCGGTCGGCGAATCGACGCTGGTCATCGATCTCGACCCGCAGGGCAACGCCTCCACCGGGCTGGGCATCCCGCGCAGCGAACGCAAGCTCACCACCTATGACGTGCTGATGGGCGAGGCGACGATCGCCGAAGCCGTCATCGCGACGCGGATTCCCAAATTGTCGCTGGTGCCGTCGACCGTGGATCTGTCCGGCGCCGAGATGGAGCTGATCGGGCGGACACGGCGCAATTTCATCCTGAAGGACGCGCTCGCCGAATACTCCGCACACGGACAATATAGCGGAAGTGGGGCTCGTTTTTCCTATGTGCTGATCGATTGTCCGCCGTCGCTGACGCTGCTGACGGTGAACGCGATGGCCGCGGCCGATGCGGTGATCGTGCCGCTGCAATGCGAGTTCTTCGCGCTCGAGGGCCTGTCGCAATTGCTCAAGACCATCGAGCTGGTGAAGGTCAATCTCAATCCGGCGCTCGACATCCAGGGCATCGTCCTGACCATGTTCGACAAGCGCAACAAGCTCTCCGAACAGGTCGAAACCGATGTGCGCGAGACCATGGGCGCGAAAGTCTACCGCACCATGATTCCAAGAAACGTGCGGATTTCCGAGGCTCCCAGCCACGGCCTGCCGGCGCTGGTCTACGATCTGCGCTGTCCGGGCAGCCAGGCCTATATCAAGCTCGCCGGCGAATTGATCGCGCGCGAACGCGAGCGCCTGCAGGCAGCGGCGTGACGGCGGCCGAAGATCGCCCGCGCGGCCTCGGCCGCGGACTGTCGGCCCTGATCGGCGAGGAGGCGGTGCCGACGCGCGGCGAGACGGCGGCGGCGCGCGCGGCGCACAAGCTGCCGGTCGCCTTCCTCAGGCCCAACAAATTGCAGCCGCGCAAAAGATTTGCGCCGGAGGATCTGAACGACCTCGCCGAGTCGGTCAAAGAGAAGGGCGTGCTGCAGCCGATCCTGGTGCGCCCGGTGAAGGGCGAGGCCAACGCCTACGAGATCGTCGCCGGCGAGCGCCGCTGGCGCGCGGCCCAGATGGCCAAGCTGCATGACGTGCCGGTGGTGGTGCGCGAGATGGGCGATTCGGAATCGCTCGAGATCGCCATCATCGAGAACATCCAGCGCGCCGACCTGAACGCCGTCGAAGAGGCCGCCGCCTATCGCGAGCTGATGGACCGCTTCGCCTATACCCAGGAGAAGATGGCCAAGGAGGTCGGCAAGAGCCGCAGCCACATCGCCAACACGTTGCGACTGCTGACCCTGCCCGAGCCGGTGCTGGCGATGATCCGCGATGGGCGGCTGACCTCCGGCCACGCCCGCACGCTGGTCGGATCGCCGGATCCCGAGGCGGGCGCCAGGGCCATCATCGCTGGTGAACTCAATGTTCGACAGGCCGAACAGCGTTCATATGCTAAGAAATCATCCAAAGGCCGCAAAGTCGAAGCCGATCCGAACCTTCGCGCCTTAGAGTCTACTGTTTCCAATGCCTTAGGATTGAAAGTTCAAGTTATACACAAAGGCTCCAAAGGCGGGGAAGTGCGGATTTCCTACAAAACTCTGGAGCAGCTCGACGAGATCAACCGGCGTCTGAGCCGAAGCCGATAGTTATCTTATCTGATTGATAATTAAGTATAATTCTATCCACAAGGCAGAAAACTAAACGCCGTTCGCCAGTTTCAAAGCCTGCGCGGTATCAATACGCCCGTCATAAAGCGCGCGGCCGATGACGACGCCCTCGATATTGGCTTGCCGAACAGCGATCAGATTCTCGATATCGGCGATGCTTCCGACCCCGCCGGAGGCGATGACGGGAATGCGCACCGCCCGGGCGAGGGCCGCGGTCGCCGCGACATTGACCCCGCCCAGCAATCCATCGCCGTCGACATCGGTGAACAGGATCGCGGCGACGCCGGCGTCCTCGAACTTCCGGCCGAGCTCGGCCGGGGTCAGTTGCGACACCGTCGCCCAGCCGTCGGTCGCCACCTTGCCGCCGACCGCGTCGGCACCGACCACGATCCGTCCCGGAAAAGCGCGCGCGGCCTCCCGGACGAAGGCCGGGTCGGTCAGCGCCGCCGTGCCCAGGATGACGCGGCTGATGCCGGCGGCAAGCCAGGCCTCGACCGCCGCCATGTCGCGGATGCCGCCGCCGAGCTGAATGGGAAGATCGATCGCGGCGCGAATGGCCTTGATCGCCTCGCCGTTCGCCGACCGGCCGGCGAAGGCGCCGTTGAGATCGACGCAGTGCAGCCATTTGAAACCGGCCTGCTGAAAGCTGCGCGCTTGCGCCGCCGGATCCTCATTGAACACCGTCGCTTGGTCCATCAGCCCGCGCTTGAGACGTACGCAATGGCCGTCCTTCAGGTCGATGGCGGGAAACAGGATCATGGCCGCCACTGCAGGAAATTGCCGAGCAGGCGAAGGCCGACCGCCTGGCTCTTCTCGGGATGAAATTGCACGCCGGCCAGGTTGTCCCGTCCGACCGCTGCGGTGACCGGTCCGCCGTATTCGGTGCGCGCCAGCACGTCGCCCGCGCGCGCGCAGGCCAGTTCATAGGAGTGCACAAAATAAGCGTGCGCGTCGTCCGGCAGGCCCGCGAACAGCGCGTGCGAGCCCGCAAAACTGAGGTTGTTCCAGCCGATCTGCGGAATCTTCAAACCCGCATCGGTGGGCTTCATCTTGACGACCTCGCCCTCGATCCAGCCGAGACCCGCATGATCGCCGAACTCGCGGCCGACGCTCGCCATCAGCTGCATGCCGACGCAGATGCCAAGAAACGGCGTGCCCCGTGCGATCACCGCGTCGTTCAAGGTCTCGACCATGCCGGGCACTGCGGCGAGGCCGCGCATGCAATCGGCGAAGGCGCCGACGCCGGGCAGCACGATGCGGTCCGCCTTCGCGACCACGCCGGCATCCGCCGTCACCACGACATCCTGGCCGGTGCCCAGTTCGGCCGCGGCGCGCGCCAGCGCCTTCTCCGCCGAGCGCAGATTGCCGGAGCCGTAATCGATCAGGGCGACAATCGGGCGCATTATCCGTACAAAGAGCAATATCCGTGGGGACAATCCCGGCGGAAGCGCGCTCCTCTTAAAGCAAATGCGGCGGGCGTAAAACTAGCCGGGGCAGGGGGCCGTGTCGGCGGTGGTAGCTTGCGGATGCAGGCGGACGCCCAGGATCACCCAGTCGCGCAGGACCATCGCCGGCATCGCCACCGCCGCCTGGCCCTTCTTGAGCGCCGCCAGCATGCCGGCGCAGCGCCCATTGATGCTTGCGATCGGCTTCCACAAATTGTCGGGACCGACCTTCAGGACCGTCCCATACCAATAGGGGTCCACGCCCGTCACCAGGATGACTTCCTCGTTTCCGTCGCCGTCGAGGTCGGCGAAAAAGCCGTCGCAGGGCGAGACCGGCTGGCTCAGGCAGGCCGGGCCGCCGCCGGTCTTCTGCCAATCCTGCTCGATCATGGTGCGGGGAAGCGCACGGCTGTTGGGATAGACCGAGACGTTGCGCGCGATATCGGCCTTGGTCGCCTTGCCGGGCACCACGGGATTTCCGGCGATGGCCGCTTTCGCCATTTTCCGGATGATATCGGTGCTGCTGCCGAAATTGCCGGCCGCCAGGGCGGTCAGCGCGGTGCGTCCATAGCGGCCACCCTCGGATTTCAGATAATCGAAATCGAACGCGGTGGCGGTCACTTTGCCGGCCTTCAGCCGCGCGACCTGGCTGTTCACCGCCAGACGCGCCGGATCGCCGAGCGGGGTGAACATCGCCAGCAGGATCGCCAGCACGACGAAGGCGGCGATCACGTTGACGCGCGCCACCAGATGCATCCAGGTGCCGCCCGGCAGCGACAGACCTGCGGCCGCCGCGTAACCGAAAGCGTAGCAGAGCGCGATGACGATGGTGGCGGCGGTGGCGATGCGCTCGACCGTCCAGCCATATTGCGCCACGCGCAGCCACAACGCGTGGGCGGCGATCAGTACGATCGGCACCAGGATCGCCGCCGCGATCGCTTCGCCATAGCGCAACGCCAGGGGGCGGTTGTGCTCCGGCGCGCCATCCTGGAACGCGGCATTGATCAGGATGACCAGCGTGGCGGCGGCGGTGAGCAGCAGGCTCGCCGCCTCGCGCGTCGCCCAGAGCGGCGCCAGGCCGGTGAAGGGCAGGCTGAGCGTGAAGCCGACCGCGATCAGCGTCATCAGCGGCAACAGCCAGGAGAGCAGGGTGAGCACGACGGTGCGGATGCCGGCCACCAGCCGCGCCCGCACGTCGGTGACATGGATCGCCGCCGCGGTCGCCAGCGTCGTGGCCGGAATCGCGAACCAGGATTTCTCGATCAAGGTCTCGAGGAATTTCAGATTGATCAGGTTGAACAGCACCGCGCCCAGCCACAAGACGCCCCAGAACACGCCGACGAAGGCGACGGCCAGCGCCAGCTGCACGCCGATCTTCCAGGCGGCGTCGAAATAGGCCGCGTAGCTCGCGATATATTTGCGCTCCGCGTCGCCGGCCGCGATCAGCGACTGGGCGATGAAAAGGCCGATGATGGCGAAAGCCACCAGGGCGAAGGTCATCGCCGAATCGCCCGTCACGCCGAAGCCGCTGGGCTGCCATTGCCGCCAGATGTCGTACCAGGCGAGCGCCGCCAACAGGGCGGTCGCGGCGGCGGTCCAGAGCATCAGCGTGCGCGGACGCATCGTTCCGACCGCCTGCAGGAACAGCAGCGGCACGAAGACGAACACCATCAACAGCGGTGCCAGCCAATAGGGGCTGGTGGACGGCCAGCTGGTGGTGTCGACCGAAAGATAAAGCAGATAAAGGACGACGCCCTGCAAGCCGCCGGCGATCAACCGGCTGACGGCCAGCGCCTGCTCGGCCAGCGCCATGTGCCGCCCGTCGTCCGGTGGAATGACGACAGTCTCGACGGCGGCCGGCGCGACGGCCGGTTCAGGCGCTGGCGTGACGGATGGCTCGCTCGACATGGAAATCCCCCTGGACGGAGAGCGAGCATAGCGAAGATTGCGGCTGATCTAGGTCCAAGCGACGTCAAACCCGGTAGGCAACGAGAATGGCTCCGGCGCCGATCAGCGCGACGCCGAGCCAGTTGGCGCCGCTCAGCCGCTCGCCCAGGAAGACGACACCGAAAATGGCGACCAGCACGACGCTGAGCTTGTCGATCGGTGCGACGCGGGCGGCATCGCCGATCTTGAGGGCCCGGAAATAGCACAGCCAGGATGCGCCGGTGGCGAGGCCGGAGAGCAGGAGGAAGAGGTAGGAGCGCGGGCTGACCGAGCGCAGGCCCTGCCATTCGCCCAGCAGCGTCAGCATGAAGGCGAGCGTCACGAGAATGACGATGGTTCGCACGAAGGTCGCGAAGTCCGAATTGACGTTCTCGACGCCGACCTTGGCGAAGATCGCGGTCAGGGCCGCGAAGCTCGCCGACAGAACCGCCCAGAACTGCCAGTTGGCCGCAATCGCTTTCATGGCGTCCTCAGGACTTTTTGATGCGAACGTCGCGCTCTTCAGGCGCTTTCTTCCAGAAGAACAGCAGATAGAAGGTGCCCAGACACAGAATCCAGACGGCGCCGTTCGACAGCACCCTTATCGTCACACTCAGCCAGGTGTCGTAGAGCGCGAGATATTCGAGCGTCACGGGCGAGGCATGCGGGATCGCCTTGAGCTGTTGCAGGATGGTGACCTTCACATTGGTCTCGAACAGCATCTGGCTCAGAAACAGCATCATCCCGACCATATAGGCGAGGAACGCCAGCACCTTCATGGTGAGCTGCGCCTGATTGAGGAAGTAGTAGATCGCCACGATCATCGCGAAGTTGATCGTGATCATCTGCGCGAAATACCCCATCTGGATCGCGGTGGTGGCGCGCGCGAGATTGAGAAGGTCGAGTTCGGTCATTACGCTTGACGTAACGCATATCAACCGCTATTGTCAATGCATGATCCTGAGTTACGGCGACGCTGGGACCGAGCGGTTCGCGCGCGGCGAGCGTGTCAAGCCGTTCGAGCCTTTCAGGCACCAGGCTGAAAACCGGCTCTTTCGTCTTGAGACCGCCACGAGCCTGGTCGAGCTTGCCGCGTTGCGGGGCAATCGGCTGGAAAAACTGAGCGGCGACCGCAAAGGGCAGTGGAGCATCAGGATCAACGATCAGTGGCGCATCTGCTTTCGATGGGTGGACGGCGGACCTGGTCCGAGCAACGTGGAAATCGTGGACTATCACTAGAGGAACATCATGGCACGCACCCCCATCCATCCCGGTGAAATCCTGCGCGAAGAACTGGAATTGCTCGACCTGAGCGCCGCCGAATTCGCGCGCCAGCTCAATGTGCCGACAAACCGTATCACCGGGATCCTCAACGAAGAGCGGGCAGTCACAGCCGACACGGCGCTGCGTCTGGGCCATTGGTTCGGCACCAGCGCGGAGATGTGGCTCAATATGCAGAAGCTCTATGAACTGCGGCTGGCCGAACAGGAAGTTGGCGCGGAGATCAGGAAGCTGCCGAAACGCAAGGCGGCGTAGTCACGGGCCGCCGGATCGGCCTGCTTGCAGGTCGCGAACCCATTGCTGCACGCGAAAGCGCCGGACATCTTCCGCAAGCTCGGCCCCCGACGGTACGTGCACGTCGTCGCCATAGGAATAATGCGCCGAGATATTGACGGCGACTTTCGGGTCCGGCTGCGGCTCTTGCAGAGAGAGTTCCTGTCGCAGCGGCAAACCCGTCGAATCCGAAATCCAGATCTGCCCCGATGTGTGGCTGTCGTCGGAGTCGGGCAAGTAGCTGTAGGTGTAGATGCTGGCGGACTGACCGCCCTCCTGCGCCGGTCCCTGCAGCCGGCAGTCGGCGAGCTTCATGTTCCTCGCCGCCACGTCGGGCGACGAAATGCTACGCTGCGGCACGAGAAATTGAACGGTGTTCCACGCCCGGCCGAGCCAATGCGCGTAGGCCGCATTCACGGTGAAAATCGTCTCGCTGTCCTTCTTGCTGCCGTCCGCGAACGTCCGCGCCTCGCGGATCATCACGCGCTGTTGCGACCACTGCGCGACCTTGGCACCGGCAACGATCAGGCAGAGGTCGGACGGCTGTCTCTGACCGGTGACGACGACGGTTTCGATTTCAGCGCCCACGGCATGGGCGGCGGCAAGCGTGCCGAGCGGCAGCGCCAGGCAAAATAGAAATGCGAAATGACGAGGCGCGGTGACCGCGAGCGAGTTGCGCATAATCGACCCGAGAAGAGTTCAACGAGCGGTGGTCAACGTAACACTCACCAACGAGCAATATAGCAGAGACGCGAAACGGCCGCAACCTGCGATAGAACCGCTTGCCCCGCTCTCGCCATTTGCGCGCAAGGGCGGCGCGGATCACGGCCGAAATTCGAAGCGCTTGTCTCTGAGCGCTCTGTACAGTCCGCCGCCATCACTGCTCAAGGAGGGCGCGATCTTATCGATTGCCGATTCCATTTCGATCGCGTGCCCGGTCCAGTGCCGCTTGCGATCGGACGCGATCAAAGCGTCCGGCTCGGCGAGGTCGTTCGCGCGTCGGCAAAGCGCATCGTAAAAACCGAGAATCGCCAACGTGGCGTGGTATCCCAGAAGAACGCGACTCGCGGGACGGTTCATCTCTCGTACCGGGTGCCATGCCTGCGGCTCGGGACCGGTAAAGAGGGAAAACAGCAGCTGCATCATGGCGAAATATTGATGGGCCGCCTCGTGTATCAGCAATTCCGCAAATATCACCGGCGCGCAATTCGCCGACGCTATCACGCCGCCGGCAAACTCCGAGACGCTTCCCGAGAGCAACCGGTCGCCGTCGTCCCGGCACTGAACCAGATAAACGTACCGGATCGCGCCCTGAACCCACGTCGAAAATTCGGCGCCCGCCAAGTTCAACACCGCGAGGGAATCGGCAATCGCCGTGCGGTAAGGACCAATTTCATCGACCTGCGTGGCAATCCTGGCCGGCGCTTCGAGCGGGGTGCCTCGAAAAGACGAACGGGCATCGAGAAACCGGATCGGGTCGCTGCAAACAGCTTGGCCGGGCATTGCCGGTTCCAATATGACCCTCACAGGAGCCACCAGGCGCGCAGCCGCGGGACTATCCGTGCGCGTTATCGTGCCGGCGCGAAATAGAGCGCCTGTCGTCTGGATGTCTCCATCGACGTCCACTCCGGCCCTTTCCAGTCCGCAAAGAAACTGGGACTCGAACACGCCGTCTCCGTCGGTCGACGTGCCGCAGAGGCGGTGGGCAAGAGAAATCTCCGGCGTCCAGAGCCGGGGCCAATTCGAACGCGCCACGGTATCCAGACGGGCGCCGAGCCGATCCCTGACGGCGGCATTCCGACCGCAACCGAGCGACAGCACGGTTCGCGCGTACATATGCGCAATCTCGCCGACCAAGTCATGATCGACGGCGGTCGGCGAGATCGGCAAATGCGCCATAGGCAGCAATTCGGCCGATCTGCCGGCCGTCAGCCCTTGTCCGAAACCGGCGGGTGATAGAGCGAATTGGGACAATAAATCGCGAATGGGCAGTCCTGGTGCCCGTGCGCATCCGCTTCGACCTGCCGGGTCAGGTGGTGCAATTGGTCGGTCGTCAACTTTGACGTACCGGCCGCTTCAACTTCGACCGTTCCTGCAAGTGCCATAGTCACGCCCCCCAAGCCTGAATTCAACTTGAGGTTGTCATACCTTAGATATGCACGCAAGTGTTCGCCGACGAACGGCCTAATCCTGATCCATCTTCAGCGCCGCGATGAAGGCTTCCTGCGGGATGTCGACCTTGCCGAACTGGCGCATCTTCTTCTTGCCCTCTTTCTGCTTGTCGAGGAGCTTGCGCTTGCGCGAGATATCGCCGCCATAGCATTTCGCGGTCACGTCCTTGCGCAGTGCCGAGAGCGTTTCGCGGGCGATGATCTTGCCGCCGATCGCGGCCTGGATCGGAATCACGAACATGTGACGTGGGATCAGCTCTTTGAGCGTCTCGCACATGGCGCGGCCGCGACCCTCGGCGCGACCCTTGTTGACGATCATCGACAGGGCATCGACCGGATCGCCGTTGACCAGGATCGACATCTTGACGAGGTCGCCTTCCTCATAGCCTTCGATGTGATAGTCGAAGCTGGCATAGCCGCGGCTCACCGATTTCAGCCGGTCGTAGAAATCGAACACCACTTCGTTGAGCGGCAGGTGATAGACCACCATGGCGCGGGAGCCGGCATAGGTCAGCTCGACCTGGCGGCCGCGGCGGTCCTCGCACAACTTTAGAACCGCGCCCAGATGCTCGTCTGGCACCAGGATCGTGGCCTTGATCCACGGTTCCTCGATGCGCGCGATGCGCATGACGTCCGGCATGTCGGCCGGATTGTGCAGTTCGAGCATCGTGCCGTCGGTCAGATGGATGTGGTAGATGACGCTCGGCGCCGTCGCGATCAGATCCAGATTGAATTCGCGCTCCAGGCGCTCCTGCACGATCTCCAGATGCAAGAGGCCGAGATAACCGCAGCGGAAACCGAAACCGAGCGCGGCGCTGGTTTCCATCTCATAGGTGAAGCTGGCGTCGTTGAGATGCAGCCGGCCAAGGCCGTTGCGCAGATCCTCGAACTGCGCCGCGTCGGCGGGGAACAAGCCGCAGAACACCACCTGCTGCGCCGGCTTGAAGCCGGGCAGGGCGACGGTGGCGCCCTTCTTCTCGTCGGTGATGGTGTCGCCGACCTTGGTATCGGCCACTTGCTTGATCTGGGCGGTGATGAAGCCGACCTCGCCGGGGCCTAGCACGTCGACCGCGACCTGCTTGGGCGTGAAGACGCCGATGCGCTCGACCTGATAGACCGCGTCGGCCTGCATCATGCGGATCTTCTGACCCTTGCGCAGTTCGCCGTCGACGATGCGCACCAGAACCACCACGCCGAGATAGGCATCGTAGTAGCTGTCGATCAGCAGCGCCTTCAGCGGCGCCTCGGCATTGCCTTTGGGCGCCGGCAGGCGGGTGACGATGGCTTCCAGCACCTGGTCGATGTTGAGGCCGGTCTTCGCCGAGATGCAGACCGCTTCCGACGCGTCGATGCCGATCACATCCTCGATCTGCTGGCGGATGCGCTCGGGCTCGGCGGCCGGCAGGTCGACCTTGTTGAGCACTGGCACGATCTCGAGATTGGCGTCCATCGCCTGATAGACGTTGGCCAGCGTCTGCGCCTCGACGCCCTGACTGGCGTCGACCACGAGCAGCGCGCCTTCACAGGCGGCAAGGCAGCGGCTGACTTCATAGGCGAAGTCGACATGGCCCGGCGTGTCCATGAGATTGAGGATGTAGGACTTGCCGTCCTTGGCCTTGTAGTCCAGGCGCACGGTCTGCGCCTTGATGGTGATGCCGCGCTCGCGCTCGATATCCATCGAATCGAGCACCTGGTCCTTCATCTCGCGCGTCGTCAGCCCGCCGGTGAACTGGATCAGCCGGTCGGCCAGCGTGGACTTGCCATGGTCGATATGGGCGACGATGGAAAAATTGCGGATATGGGCGAGGTCGGTCATGGAGGTCTTTTTTGTGGCCTATCGCTGCGCTGCATGAGGCCGAGCGCGGGGGTATAGCGGCGCGGCGGTGCGGGGTCCACACCCTGTTGCGCATTTCCCGATAACGCTAACATTGTCTCCCCAAGACGCCGGGAAAGCGCCCAAACGGAGGGATTCATGCGGCTAGGGGCGATGACGTTGGCGCTGGTGGCGGTTTTGGCAACCGGCGGGCCGGCCGCCGCGGCCACGGCCGACTTCCTCGGCATCTGGACGAATGGCGACGCCGACAACAGCGGCATCGCGCGGCTGGTGATCTCGCCCGGCGGGCCCGGTGAGGTGAACGTCCAGCTGTTCGGCAGGTGCCAGCCCCAGGACTGCGATTGGGGCACGCATCCGGCAGGCCTTTATGCCGACGATCCCGCCTCGACCGACACCCGCACCATCGTCACGGAATTCGAAATGGGCGGGGTGCGCAAACATCTCGTGCTGCATCTGGCGGTCGGCGGCGCCTTGCGCTTCGAGGTGCTGACGGACTTCGGCGCCGACGTGGCGCGCAACGATTATTCCACCAGCGGCAATGTCGCGCGGACCGGCGATTGGCGGGCCGCAGTGCAAGTCGCGGCCGCCGTGCCGCCGGCATCGAGCGTTGTGCCCGCCGGACCTGCGAGCCCGCCGCCTGCATCGCCGCCACCCAGGAGCGGCTGGTTCGGCGATGTCGGCGGTGGTTCGTCCTTCATCGGCGTCGGCTCGGCGCTGCCGCCCGGCTATGTTCCCAGCCGCTGGGAAGAGTGCACGCCCTTCAATCTGGACCAGACGCGCGTCGCCAATGTCGACGGCGACTGGCGCGTCGCGGATTTCTCGCATCGACTGCTCAATCTCGGTTCGTCGCGCGAAGCGGCGCAGCGCGCCCTCGCTGTGCTGGCCTATTATCACTTCGACGAACAATGCTTCGTGACCCGCGGCAGCGTGCAGATGCTGTACTGGAAGCGTGCCGGTCTGGTGCCGAAGAACCAAATGCCGGGCCAGGATTGCGACACGCTCGATCCGGCCACGGTGAAGGCGGTCGAGCAGGACGGTGCCTGGAAGGTCGTCGCGGGCGCCCGGCCGCTGTTCGACTTCGACGAAAACAAGGAGGCCGCGGCGCGCGCGGTCTCGGTGATCCGTACCTATAAGCTCAGCCGGCAGTGCTTCTTCGCGCGCAGCCACCAAAGCGCGCAATACTGGCTGTCGCAGTAGCGCCTCCGATCCGCTAGGTTCGGGGCATGGCACGACACATGGCACAGGGCGCACAGGCGCGGCGCGGCGGCAATCCGAGGGACGCGCTGGGTGAATTGTGGCCTGGACAATCGGTGGCGCTCCTCAAAGCGCTCCACATCCTGACGCGCGAAGGCGCGATGAACGCCGATTCGCGGCGCAAGCTGAAGCAGGTGCTGCATCTGGCGCAACTGATCAAGCCGGCGCTGGACGGGGCCTTCGCGGAAAAAGAGCAGCCGGTGCTGGCGGATCTCGGCGCCGGCAAGTCGTATCTCGGTTTCGTGCTCTACGATCTGTTCTTCGCCAAGCGCGGCAAGGGGCTGGTCTATGGCGTCGAAGCGCGCGGCGATCTGGTCGCGGCGTCGCGCCGCATCGCCGCCGAGAGCGGCTTCGAGCGGATGAGCTTCATCGAGAGCGCGATCGCGAGCGCGCAACTGCCGGGCGGGCACGCCGATGTCGTGACCGCGCTGCATGCCTGCGATACGGCGACGGACGAGGCGATCCTGTTCGCCATTCGCAACGACGCGAAATTCGTGGCGCTGGTGCCGTGCTGCCAGGCCGAGGTCGCCGCCGCGCTCGAAGGTGCCGCCGGACCGCTGCGCCAGCTTTGGCGCCATCCGATCCAACGGCGCGAATTCGGCGCCCATCTGACCAACGTGCTGCGCGGCCTGTTTCTCGAGGCGCATGGCTACAAGGTACGGGTGACCGAACTCACCGGCCTCGAACATTCCTTGAAAAACGAATTTCTCTTTGCCGAACGGCATCAGCGCTCGAACGCGGCCGCCAGGTCCGAGTTTCTGCGCATGGCCGAACAGTTCGGCACCGCGCCGGGCCTCCTGAAAATGATCTAGACGATCGTGCGTGGCACGCTGGCGCTGCGCGCGACGCTATGGACAAGCTCGGGCCCCTCGCGCGCTTCGATGCGCCAGATGATGTGGAACGCGTCCGGCGTCGAAACGACGTCCAGGGCCGTGTCGATGCGGATCGACCAGCCCGGCCGCTCGAAGGCGACGCGATAGTATTTGGCGGCGCGCGCGTCGCTCTGTCCCACCGTAGCGACGTCGAAGCGCGACGCGATGAAATAGTCCGTGCCGGTTGCCGCCAGATGATGCGCCGCCGAAATTCCGGACAAGGAAATGCAATCCGGCGCTGCGGGCGGCAGATGCTCCGACGCCGGGTCGATCCATTTGAGCTTTTCCGGCCGTATCGTCGCCGCGGAAACGGGTGCGTCGAAAACCGGTGCCGATTTGCCGTCTATTTGCGCGGCGAGCGGTACTGTCAGGCGGAGCGCGGAAATCATCGCTGCGCCGGCGTGCGTCGGCCAGAATGTCGGCCAGCCACCGGATGAGATGACCAGGCCCAGGCGATGGCCCGCCTTCAACCGCCATGCCGCCGCCTGAAATGGAATGGCGATTTCTTCGCCGGCTTGCATCCCCCTGTTCAGCGCGCCGGTCGTCATCCGTATCGCGCTGCCGTCGGGAGCGATGTCGAGCAGGCGAGCCACAAGGATGCCGGGGCTGACGGAGGTCTTGCAGCGCAGAACGGACCCTGGGCCGATATCGCAATCGGCGCCGAAAGGCGCGGACTGCGCAACGAATGCGCCCAATTCCTGCGCACGCTTCCAATCGAACGACGCGGGCACGTCTTCGTAGAGATCGCCACACGGAGCAGATGGATTGGCAGGACTCGCCGCGAGCATGATCGCTTCGCCGTCCGGTTCGCCGTCGTGGATCAGCGCGTTTCCTTGCACCGCAAATGCCGCCAAGGCATTGGGCTCAAGTGCCGAACCGATCCATTCGCCATCCGCCAAATCGCCGGCGGCATCAGGTGCCGCGAGCCACAGGCGCAGCGGCGCCTCGTCCAGAACACCGCGGTCTTCGCCTTTCAGGAACCAGTCCCACCAGCGCAACGCCTCCTCAAGGAACCCGATGCGCGGGCCGCGGGCCGCGCTGTCGGGTGGCGCGTGATCCCAGGGTCCGATGACGGTGCGCACCGGACCGCGCCAGGCCGAAGCGATCCTTAAGACCGAGGTCGCGTATTTGTCGGCCCATCCGGAATAGAGAAGGAGCGGAACGGCGCCGTCCATCGGCGCGGCTTTGTCCGTCCAATACTCGTCGTGCGAAGCATGCGTCAGCCACGGAACGATCCAGGGCTCATTGGCTTCAAGTCGTTGCCGCCAGGCCGCGCGCCAATCGCCGTCGAACTGATTGGGATCGGACGGCAGCGCGTTGAACATGAGCATGACGCCGGCCCAATCCACCTGCGCGGTGTAGAGCGCGCCGCCGAGATAATGGATGTCGGTGCGCCAGCCGTCTTCCGACACCCCGCCCAGGACCATCGCTTTCAGAGCAGTCGGCTTTCGCGCCGCTGCCCGCAACGCCGCGAAAGCCGACCAGGACAGGCCGCTCAGGCCGACGCCGCCGTCACACCAATCCTGGCGCGCGGCCCAGGCGATGGCGGCGACGAGATCGTCGATTTCCGTGACGTCGTATTCATCGCGGAGGATGCCGGTCGAATTGCCGGAGCCGGCGATGTCGATCGCCAGCACCGCATAGCCCTGCGCCGCGAACCAGGGGAGCTGGCCGTCGACCAGCGGCCGGAACAGGTCGCCGGCGCGATAGGGCGAGGAATCGAGGATCGCCGGCCAGCGGCCGCTGTCGACCGGGCGCCACAGCCGCGCTGCCAGCACCCGCCCATCGGACAGCGGAATGGCGATGCCGTGCTCGCGGATTTCGCGTGGGCTCATGCCGGGCGGCGCAACAGCCGAATCGCCATGAAGAGGGGTGCGAGCGCGGCAAGCTGCGCGGTGATCGCCACCCCGACGAGCAGGCCGAGCGAATGGTCGTACAGCAGTCCGAGCAAAGCGCTGCCGGCAAACCAGGCGATGCCGTAGATCGCGGAGAACAGCCCGTAAGCGCGGGCGCGCATGCTCTCGGGCACCAGCTTGGCGACCGATGCCGACATCAGCGCGTTCTGCGTGCCGACGGCGAGGCCCCAGAGTATCGCGCCGGTCAACGCCGCCGCCGCATGTCCGAAGAAGACCAAAGGCGTGGTGCAGGCGCCGATCAGGATCGCCGGCACCAGAACGACCAGGCCGCGGCGGTCGAACAGCAGACCGAACAGCAAGGCGCCGGCCGCCGATGCCGCCATGGCGGCGGCGTAGAAGGTCGGCACCAGGGCCGGCGACACGATCGCCGTACGCGTAAAATGAAACGCGATCAGCGAGAAATCCGCGAAGCCGAAACCCAGCAAGGCGGCGCTGGCGGTGTAGAACCAAAAAGCCCGCGACAGGACCGGCGGCGCGCCGCCGGCCGTGGTTTGCCGCACATGCCCGGCGAAGCGATAGCGGATGGCGAGCGTCGCAACGGTCAGCAGGGTCAGCACGGCGGGCACGGCCAGCCAGGCATAGGCCGCGTGATAATCGCCGTGGCGCGCCAGCACCAATGCGGTGAGCAGCGGGCCGATCACGGCGCCGGTCTGGTCGAGCGCTTCCTGCAATCCGAAAGCCCAGCCCTGGCCGATCAGGTCGCCGGCCCTGGACTGCATCGTGTTGGTTGCCGGACTGCGCACGGCCTTGCCGGTGCGCTCGAGCACGACGAACAGCGCCGCGGTCTGCCAGTTGAAGGCGAACGCCATGGCCGGCACCGCCGCCATGGTCAGCGCATAGCCGCCGATCGCCAGCGGCCAATAGGCGCCGGTGCGCTGCGCGACGCGGCCCGAGACCAGACGGATCAGATAGCCGGCGAGTTCTCCGCCGCCGGCGATAAGTCCGACCGCGGCGCCGCTGGCGCCGAGCGTGGCGAGGAACGGCCCGTTCAGCCCGCGCATGCCTTCATACGCCATGTCGGCAAACAGGCTGACGGTGCCGAAGGCGACGATGAAGGCGGTAGCGCTGCGGCGGTCGAATTGCTGGTCCATGTCAGTGCGCCCGCAGCGCGGCGAGGCCGCGCGCCAGGATGGGATCGGAGCCGCTTTCCCGCGCCAGATCGACGAGGATGCGCGGCACGAATTTTTCGCGCGGCGTGCCGTTGAGGTGATAGAGCCGCTCGGTGGGAAAATTCACGCCGATGCCGCTTTTGGGCAGGGTGAAGCCCGTGGTCGCGCCGCACAGGCCCGCCATGCGGGTGCCGACGATATGCGCGCGGCCGAGCGCGTCCAGTCCGATCGTCATGCCTTCGCCCATGCTGCCGGTCCAGCGGTCGCACAGCACGACGAGATCGGCTGTCACCTGGAACGGCCCGCGCGCGCGGACCCAGCGGACATACGCGTTCGCGGCAAGCGTCCGGCCGGGACCGGGCGTGAAAACACGCTGATAACCGGGACGGCCGGTGACGAAGCGGCCGAGGATCGGCTCGGCGACATCGGTGTTGCCGCCGCTGGGCGTGTTGCGTAGATCGAGGATCAGGCCGCGCACGCCGCGTACCTGCTCCAGCGCGTGATCGAATTCGCCGACCAGAGCCGCATTGCCCAGGCTGTTCTCGACGCGAAGACAAACGATCTCCGAATCGAGTTGGCGCACGGTCAAGAGCGGACCGTGCGGATCGGGCTGGTGCGGCGGCAAGTCGATTTGGCGTTCGTTGCCGAGCGCATTTCGCACCGTGAAGACGCGCCGCGCGCTGTGCGTGCCCGTGAGCAGGACGCGCAGCGCATAATCGTTCGCTTCGGGATCCGGCGCTGACAGGGCGCGGGGCGCTTGCGCGGCGACCGCTCGCGCCGCCGGTACGCCGGCGATGCTGATAACTTCGTCACCGGCCCGCACACCGGCTTGCTCTAGGCTGCTGCCGGGACGCACCGCCTCGATAACGGCGCGGCCTTCATGGATCGCGGCCCATGCTTCCGCGCCGGTCGGCACCAGCTGCGGCGAGGCGGCGTTGTTCACATTGGCTTCGATATGATGATCGTGAAATTCGGCGAGCAGCCGTTCCAGCGTGCCCAAAAAGGCGTGATCGTCATGCGCTGCGCGCGCCTGCGGGATATGGATGTGGCGCAGCTTCGCCAGATCGATATGCCGGTCGGGCAGATAGGCGTAATGCGCTGCCATCTGATCGATCAGCCAGGCCGCGTCCGCCGCATTGTCCGCGCCGTCCGAAGGCGTCGCGGCGGCGGTTAACGCAAATGTCGTGGATGCCATGAGCCCGGCCAGGACGTGTCTGCGATGCATGCGCCAGCATGGCGCGCGCAGCGCCCCTGCCGCAAGCTCAGATCAGGCGCAGCCGAGGACCCGAGAGTTCGGGCGGCGATTTCTGCAAATCGCCGCGCTCGAATTCCTCGGCCCAGGCTTCGAAGCTTTCGGCGCCGCCGGCCCTGGAATGGAAATACATCCGCTGCGCCAGGGCCTGCATCGGCGAGGTCATCAGCAATACGTTGATCAGCCTGTTCGATGGCGCGGTGTCGAGCAGGCGGCGCAGCAGAAGCTTGGCGCGGTAGCGCGGCGCTTCGCGCGCCAGTTGCGCTACCGGGTGCGGCCCGCGATCGCCCAGATAGTCGGAGACCAGCTGTGCCGCGCGGCGGCCGAAATGCAGCGCGGTGTGGATGCCGCCGCCGGTCACCGGCGAGACCATGCCGGCGGCGTCGCCGACCAGCATGACGCGGTTGGTGCCCAGATCGCGCAGCGTGCCGCCGGACGGGATCAAGCCGCTGCGGCGCTGCGTGACGCGGATCTGGCGGATGTCGCAGACCGATTTGAGGCGCAGCAGAAGCTCGCCAAGATCGGGCCGGTGCGGCCTTCGCGCGGCGACGCCGATCTGCGTGTTGCCGACGCCGGGCACGACCCAGGCGATGTAACCCGGCGCGATGCGGCTGTCGGCGAAGCAATGCAGAAAGCGCTGGTCGAGCTCGGCGAGCGGTTCGCATTCGATCTCCAGGCCGGCGAGGAAGTTGCTGTTGCGGCTGAGGCCGAAGGTCTCCGCGACGCGGGAGCGCGCGCCGTCCGCGCCGATCAGAAAGTTCGCATGCAGGCCGAGCGACGTCAGCGCCACGCCGCGTTCATGCTCGACCGCGGCTTCGAATTTGCGGCCATAGAGCAGCGCCGCGCCGGCGCGTTCGGCTTCCGCCGCCATCCAGCGCAGCACGCCGGGCGTGTCGGTCGCCTGGAAGAAATAGCCGGGGGCCGAGAGATCGACCGAGCGGTCGTTGGGCGCGTAGAGGCGCACGCCGCGAACTTTCCGCATCAGATGCGCCGGCAGGTCGAAATCATCGCTCGCTTCCTTGACCACGATGCCGGTGGTGCGCACCCGCGCGCCGGGCTCCGGCTTGCCGTCGACGACCGCGACTTTGAGGCTGCGCAACGCGGCTGTGCGGGCGCAAGCCAGCCCCGCAAAGCTGCCGCCGACAATGATGAGATCGTAACGCTGGATCATCGCACCCTCCCGCGAAGAGAGAGAGTTGTACGCCGGTTTGGCGGGATTGTGACGGTTATGTCCGCAAAACCGCGCCGGTCGCCTTGGCCACCGCGGCCACGATCTTTTGCACCAGGGCCTCGATGTCCGGCTCGGTCAGGGTCTTGTCCCTGGGCTGGATGCGCACCGTGATGGCGAGGGATTTTTGGCCTTCCGGCACGCCCTTGCCCTCATAGACGTCGAAGATCGCGGCCATTTCGATCAGCGCGCGGTCGGCGCTCTTGGCGGCGCGCAAGACTTCGTCGGCCGTCACCTTGGTGTCCACCAGGAAAGCGAAATCGCGTTCGAGCGCCTGGTAGGGCGAGGGGGCGAAGCTGCCGCGCGCCTTGCCCTTTGCCTTGGACTCCGGGATCGCGTCGAGGATGACTTCGAATGCGGCGACCGGACCTTTGAGATCCAGCTCGGCCAGAATCTTGGGATGGACTTCGCCGAAATAGGCCAGCGTCTTGGGGCCGAGCGCCAAGGTCCCGGAACGGCCCGGATGATACCAGGCCGGCGCCCCGGCTTTCACCGGCGCGGTCATGGCGGCTCCCATCGCGGTTTCGAGCACGGCCAGCATGTCGGCCTTGGCGTCGAACGCGTCGGCGGGGTGGCCGGTTTTGGTCCAGCTGCGTGAGCCCTCGCCCATGCGGATGCCGGCCGCGACCGTGGATTGCGCCCCCGGCATGCCGCTGTCGAACTGCGCGCCGATCTCGAACAGCATCAAATCGGCGAAACCTCGTGCCGCGTTGCGTTTTGCCGCCGCAAGCAGCGACGGCAGCATGCTGGGGCGCAGCGCATCGAGATCGGCGGCGATTGGGTTTTCCACCTGCCGGGCATCGTCGCCACCGCCGAACAGCTTGGCATGGGCCCGCGGGATGAAGGAGTAGCTGATCGTCTCGTTGAAGCCGCGCGCGGCCAAGGCACGGCGGACGCTGCGCGTGCGGCGCTGGCTCGGCGTCAGTGTCGGCTTGGCGACGGCGCTGTGACGTGGCATCGGCGCCGACGGCACTTTGTTGAGGCCATACAGGCGCACGACTTCCTCGACCAGATCGGCCTTGCCGGCGACATCGCCGCGCCAGGACGGCGGCGAGACTTTGAGCGTCGCGCCGTCTTCAACCGTGAAGCCGAGGCGTCTCAGGATGGAAACCGTTTCACTCTTAGGCACGTCCAGGCCGCCGAGTTGCGCGACATAGTTCGGATCGAAGTCGATGCTGCGCCGCCAGTTCGGCGCCGCCCCGGCGACGACGACCTCGCCTGGCTCGCCGCCGCACCAGTCGAGGACCATCCTGGTCGCAAGTTCGAGCCCCGGCACGACGAATTCCGGATCGACGCCGCGCTCGAAGCGGTAGCGCGCATCCGACACGATGCCGAGCTTGCGCCCCGTGCGCGATATGGAGATCGGATCGAACAGAGCGGACTCGATGAAGACATCGGTGGTCGCATCGGTGCAGGCGGTTTCCTCGCCGCCCATGACGCCGGCGATACCGCGCGCGCCAAAGTCGTCGGCGATCACGACCATCTGGGAATCGAGCGTGTAGGTCTTGCCGTACAGCGCCAGCAACGTCTCGCCGTCCTTCGCGAAGCGGGCGCGCAGGTTTCCCGTCAGCTTGGCGGCGTCGAAGACGTGCAGCGGCCGGCCGCGATCCAGCGACAGGAAGTTCGTCACGTCGACCAGCGCCGATTTGGGCCGGAGACCGACCGCCTTCAGCCAGTCCTGCAGCCATTGCGGAGAGGGGCCGTTCTTGACGCCGCGGATCAGGCGGCCGGCGAACATCGGAGCCGCGCCTTCGACGCCGGCGGCGAGTTCGGTCTTGATCGGCGACGCGAATTTTCCGGGTACCGGCGTGAGATCGCCTTCGCGCAGGCGGCCCAGGCCGGCGGCGGCGAGGTCGCGCGCGATGCCATAGACGCTGGCGGCGTCGCCGCGATTGGGCGTCAGGTTGACGTCGATCACCGGATCGGTGAGGCCGAGCGCCTTGGCCGCCGGCTCGCCGACAATTGCGTCGGCGGCAAGTTCGATGATGCCGTCATGGTCGTCGCCGAGCAAAAGTTCGCGGCTCGAGCACAGCATGCCGCGCGATTCCAGGCCCCGGATGGTGCCGATCTTGAGCGCCTCGCCGCTGACCGGAATGACCGTGCCAGGCCGCGCGAACACCGCCTTCATGCCGGTATGCGCATTGGGCGCGCCGCACACGACCTGGATCGGCTTGCCCGAGCCGTCGTCGACCGAGCACAGTTTCAGCTTGTCGGCATTGGGATGTTTCTCGGCCGAAATGACATGCGCGACGACGAAATCCTTCAGCCGCGCGCCGGCATCTTCCACCGACTCCACTTCAAGCCCGATCGAGGTCAGCTTGTCGGCGATGGTGGCCACGTCCGCGTCGGTGTCGAGCGGCGCCTTCAGCCAGGAGAGTGTGAACTTCATCGGCTGAGCCCTCCGTCGAGAGTCGGAAGGTCGAGCGCGGCGAAGCCGTAATGGCGCAGCCATCTGAGGTCCGAATCGAAGAACGGCCGCAGATCCGGCGCGCCATATTTCAGCATCGCCATGCGGTCGAGGCCGAAGCCGAAGGCGAAGCCCTGATACTTTTCCGGATCGATGCCGCACATTTCCAGCACGCGCGGATGCACCATGCCGGAGCCGCCGAGCTCCAGCCAGTCATTGCCGGTGCCGAATTGGATCTTGCCCGGCACGGAACGGTCGCAGCGCATGTCCCATTCGACGCTCGGCTCGGTGAAGGGAAAGAAGCTCGGCCGCGCCCGCAGCGTGACGTTGTCGATCTCGAAGAACGCCTTGCAGAATTCCTCGACCACCCATTTGAGATTGCCCAGATGGGTCTTCTCGTCGATCACCAGCGCCTCGAGCTGGTGGAACATCGGCGTGTGCGTCGCATCGTTTTCGAAGCGATAGGTGCGGCCCGGCACGATCACGCGGATCGGCGGCTTCTGCGACAGCATGGTGCGCACCTGCACCGGCGAGGTGTGCGTGCGCAGCAGGTGCCGCGAACCGTCGGCCTGCTTGGCGACATAGAACGTGTCATGCATCTGCCGCGCTGGATGGTCCGGCGGGATGTTCAGCTTGGTGAAATTGTAGTCGTCATATTCAACGTCGGGACCTTCGGCGATGGCGAAGCCGAGATCGGCGAAGATCGCCGTGATCTCGTCCAGCACCTGCGACACCGGATGGATGGTGCCTTGCGGTTCGGGGCGCGGCGGCAGGGTGACGTCGAGCTTCTCCTGCGCCAGCCTTGCGTTCAGCGCCGCGTCGCCGAGCGCGGCCTTGCGCGCCGCAATCGCGAGCGTGACCTCGTCGCGCAGGCCGTTGATCAGCGGGCCGCTCACCTTGCGCTGGTCCGGCGTCATCGTACCCAGCGTCTTCAAGAGCTCGCTGATCGAGCCCTTTTTGCCCAGGGCGCCGACGCGAATGGCCTCCAGCGCAGCTTCGTCGGCGGCAGCGGATACCGCGCCGAGAATCTCGCCTTCGAGAGTTTGAATATCGCTCATCTGAAATCCCTACATCGGAATGGCTTGGACCATGGACCTTGGCGGTTGCCAAGGCCCTTGGAAGCTCCGATGGGATTTCGACTTAACCCAGCGACGGCAGGTTGGCCGCGGCCTGATCCACCAGAGCCTTGAAGGCGCCGGGCTCGTGCGTGGCCAGATCGGAGAGGACCTTGCGGTCGATCTCGATGCCAGCCTTGGCGAGCCCGCTGATAAATCGGCTGTAGGTGATGCCGTAGGCGCGGCAGCCGGCGTTGATGCGCTGGATCCAAAGCGCGCGGAAGTTACGCTTCTTCTCCTTGCGGCCGATATAGTTGTGCTGCAGCGAGCGGTCGACCGCGGCGTTGGCCGAGGTGATCGTGTTCTTGCGGCGGCCATAGAAGCCCTTGGCGGCCTTGAAGACCTTCTTGCGGCGGGCGTGGCTGGCGACGGAACGGGGGGCGCGTGACATCGATCAGAACCCTCCGCCGTACGGCATCCAGCGCTTGACGCGCTGGGTTTCGGAACTGGACAGCACCGCGGTGCCGCGCAGGTCGCGGGTGCGGGCCGGCGAGTTGTTGATCAAACGGTGGCGCTTGCCGACCTGATGGGTCTTGATCTTGCCGGTCGCGGTGAATTTGAAGCGCTTTTTGGCGCCCGACTTGGTCTTCATCTTGGGCATTTTGCGTCTCCTTTTGGGCGGATGACCGGGTCAAGCCCGGCCACATGAGCCCTGTTCGCATTTGGAGTCGCCACGGCATGCCCAGCCGGGCGGCTCACGAAAGAGGGCGCGTCATAAAGGGGAGCGGCTTTTATTGCAAGACGGGAAGACCGGCTAGTCGCCGGACGCGCCTGTCGCCGTCTGATCGACGACGCCAAAATCGCGCGAATGTTGGTCGCCATCGGCCATCTTGAAGCCTTCGGCGGCGAGGCCGCGCTTCAGGAGTTCGCGCACGGCGGCGGCCCGGCTCGGCATGCGGCGCGTGAAGCGCCAATTGTCCAGGGCCTCAACCTCTTCGCGCGTCAGCATAATTTGCAACCGTTCGCCACGGGTCAGATCGGCAGCCATCGGATCCTCTCCATCGGGTTGGTATGATAACGAACTTACTCATTTCACTAACAAACCAACTAATACGCTCAAAACGCCTATTTGGCAATGAACGGTCACCGCGCTTTCTGCCACAAGACCTTATTGTGTGACGAGTTAGTATTTAACTTATTGATTTTATTACATAATTTGTCTTGTATCGGTCGGCTGCCACGCTTAGCGTCAATCGGCTTGAACAGTCTGGGAGAACGCCATGTCCGTGAGCGAAGTCATTGGCGAAGGCCGTGTTCCGGTTGCCGGCGTCGATATGCTGCGGGAAGCCAACCACCGCATCTCGAACCACTTGACCCTTCTGGTGGGCATGGTCGAGGCCCAGGCGAGCGCTGTCGCGCGCGGCCCCGCGACCCTCTCACGCGAGACGGCCCGCGCCATGCTGCAGGAGGCGGCGGGCAAGATCGTCAGCGTCGGTCATCTGCATCGCCGGCTCGCGGACCAGCCGCACAAGACCGACATCAACCTCTGTGACTACCTGCTCGAAGTCTGCACCACGCTGGTGTCGTCGCTGTCGCTCGGCGAGCGCGTGAGCATGGTGCAGCGGCTGACGGCGAACTGCCATGTGACGCCAGAGCAGGCCCAGCAGATCGGCCTGATGGTCAGCGAGATCATCATGAACGCGGTCAAGCACGCGCATCCGACCGGCATCCCCACTCAGATCGCGCTCGGCTGCCGGCGCGAAGCGGACGGCCGGTTGACGATCGAGATCGGCGACGATGGCGTCGGCTTGCCGGAAGGCGCCGATTGCGACGCCCAAGGCGGTGTCGGTTTCCGGCTGATCCGCTCGCTGGCGCAGGGTTTGAAAGCGGACCTGCGGATCGAATCCGATGCGCTCGGCCTGACCTTCCTGCTGACCTTACCGCCCGCCGTGCAGGCCATCGGAATTGCCGTAAGTTAATTCCCTGCGGACGGATTTGCGCTAGAACGGCGCGACCCTTCGCGGACCTGCGCGCGTGACTCTTCGACAATTGCTACACCGGTTCCGCCGGCTCGTCGCCTTTCTTGTGCCGCCGGCGCTGCTGTTCGTCATCTATGGTGAGCTGTCACATGCTCATATCCTTGCCACGCTCGAATTCGACATCTGGGACAAGGCGCTGCATTTCACCGCCTATTTCGGATTGTGCCTGATGACGACGATCGCGGTGCGCGCCGACCGCCGGGCGTTGTGGTGGGCGCTGGGCCTCGTCGCGCTGGGCGGGCTGCTGGAAATCCTGCAGGGCCTGACCGGCCGCGACGCCGACATCTACGACGAACTGGCCAACACGCTGGGCGTACTGGCCGGACTTGCCGTCGCCTGGGCGGGCATCGCCTTTCTCAAGGCGCGCAAACTTGTTGAGGATGAGCGCGCGGATTAGCTTCGCGCTCACCCTTCGGGACGACCGAAATGTTTCACGAATTTCGCACCTTCGTCATGCGCGGCAACGTCATCGACCTGGCGGTCGGCGTGGTCATCGGCGCGGCGTTCACCGCCATCGTCAACTCGCTGGTCAGGGACGTGCTGATGCCGCCGGTGGGGGCGCTATTGGGCGGCATCGATTTTTCCAATTTCTTCGTGGTGCTCAAGGGCGATCCCAGCCTTGCTTCGCTCAAGGTGGCGGCGGACGCCGGCGCCGTGACCTTGAACTACGGCCTCTTCATCAACACGATCCTCAACTTCCTGATCGTGGCGTTCGTGCTGTTCGTGGCGCTGCGCCAGATCAACCGGCTCAAAGCGCCGGCGCCGAACTCGCCGCCGGCCGAGACGCCCGAAGACATCCAGCTGCTGCGCGAAATCCGCGACGCCTTGAAGGACAAAGGCCGATGAGAATTCTGTTTGTCGCGGCGGTGATTGCCACCTGCCTTTCCGTACCGGCCTTTGCCGCCGACGACAGCGCGGCGATGCGGGCCACCGCCAACGGCTTCTATGGCGTCTACCAGACGTTTCATCCCTCCGATGGCGTTCCGGACGGCCAGGGACGCGCCCGCTACCAGCCCTTCGTTTCGCCGGCGCTCGACGCGCTTCTGACACAGGCCGGCGACGCCGAGGAGCGCTATGCCAAGGCGAACAAGGATTCGCCGCCGCTGATCGAGGGCGATCTGTTCTCTTCGCTGTTCGAAGGCGCGACCGGCGTCATCATCGGCGCCTGCAGCGGCGACGGCCATAGCGGCCGTTGCGCCGCGAACCTCACCCACGCCGAACCCGGCGCCAAGCCGACCAGCTGGACCGACGCGGTGGAACTGGTGAACACGCAAGGCGGCTGGCGGGTGAACGACGTCGTCTATGGCGGCGCCTGGGACTTCGGCAACAAAGGCAAGTTGAGCGATACGCTCAAACAGGTCATAGGGTTCCAGTAACCGAAGGGTGCGCCGCAGCGAATAGCGGATGGAGAAGCAGGAGACCGCCATGACGACCAAGACCGATCAGGACTGGAAGCGCGAATTGACCCCGGAGCAGTATCGCGTGCTGCGCGAGCACGGCACCGAACGGGCCGGCACCAGCCCGCTCAACGACGAAAAGCGCGCGGGCGTCTTTGCCTGCGCCGGCTGCGGCGAGCCGCTGTTCGATTCCACGACCAAATATGAAAGCGGCAGCGGCTGGCCCAGCTTCTATGCCGCCAAGGACGGCTCGGTGGCGACGCAGAGCGACACCAGCCTGGGCATGCGGCGCGACGAGGCGCTGTGCGCCAAATGCGGCGGGCACCTCGGCCACGTCTTTCCGGACGGGCCGCGTCCGACGGGCCTGCGCTACTGCATGAACGGCGCCGCCTTGAAGTTCACGCCGAAATCGTAATGTTCGAAGGCGACAAGCCCTCCGGCCCGAAGGTCGAGATCTACCGCGAGCTCGCGCTCATGGCGGAAGGGCTGTTCGCCGGCGAGCGAGACGCCATCGCCAATGCGGCGAACCTATCTGCCTTGTTGTGGATGGGCCTCGAGCGGCTGAACTGGGCGGGGTTCTATTTTCTGCGCGGGTCCGGGCTGGTGCTTGGGCCGTTCCAGGGCCGGCCGGCCTGTGTCCGCATCGAGCTCGGCAAGGGCGTCTGTGGCACCGCGGCCGCGCGGCGCCAGACCGTTGCCGTGCCGGATGTCGAGGCGTTCCCCGGCCATATCGCCTGCGACGCGGCCTCGCGTTCGGAGCTTGTCGTGCCGCTGCTGGCCGGCGGCACGCTCCTGGGCGTGCTGGACCTGGACAGCCCGGATGTCGGCCGTTTCGACGCCGAAGATGCCAAGGGCATCGAGACGCTCGCCGCGCTGTGGGCGGCGGCGAGCGGCCCGGTCTAGGGGTCAATCCGCGGCATGGCCGGCGGCGGAAGCCTCGGCGGCGCGCAATTCGTTGCCCTCCGGTCCTGCCAGCGCGTCTTCGGCCGCTTTGCCAAGCGCCGGAATCTTCGATTTGTTCTTTTTTACAAAGGCTTCCTGATCGTCGCGGAAGCGCTTAGACGCTTTGTAATTGCCCTCGCCAAACTCGCGGCTCGGGGGCGCCTTCTTGGGCCTCAGCAGGCTCGTCACCTTGCCGACAGCCTTCGCGAACAGCGATTTCTTCTTTGCGCCGGCCTTTGGCTTTGCCTTGGCACTCGCCGTCTTCGCCTTGCGTGGTACGGCTTTCACGGGCCGCTTCGCCGTCCTGGCCGCCTTCGGGGCAACCTTCTTTTTCCTGCCAGCCATTATGTGCCTCTCCTTAGGTATCGCGCGCGCGTGTGTGGAGGAAACGCCCAGACGACATGAATCGTTCGCGAGGCGGCGCTCGCCGGAGGATGGCGAGCGCCCTGCTTTCGATCAGCTCTTGGCGCCGTCCGGCGGCGCGTCGCCAGTGATGATGTCGGCCATGTCGCTGATGGCGCGGGCGAACATGCCACCCTTCTTCGCCTTGGTCTTCTTGGCTTTCTTTTTGGCCTTGGGCTTGAGCGCGGCCTTGGCCTTCGCCGGGACCCGCTTGGCGGCGCGGGCGGCTTTCTTCGCGACGGTCTTGACGGCTTTCTTCACGGCCCCCTTCGCCTTCGCGACCTTCTTCTTTTTCTTGGCTGCCATTTTTCCCTCTCCTTGTTCGCACAGCGCGAATCGGGTCAACGGGCAGACAGTGTGTTTGTTCCGCGCGGAAGTGAAGCGACGTTCTAATTGCGCACCACTTCGACACGGCGGTTTTGCGCCCGGCCGATGGCGCTGTCATTGGCGGCGATGGGCTTGGTCTGGCCGAAGCCCGCCGTCGTCATGCGGCCGGCCGCGATCCCGGCGGCGACCAGCGCGGTCTTGACCGCCGCGGCGCGGCGCTGGCTGAGGTCCAAATTGTGGGGCGCGTTGCCGGTCGCATCGGTGTGGCCCTCGATCGAGATTTTCCAGGCGGGGTTGGCTTTGAGCGCGCCCAGAAGATCGTCGAGCGCGGGTTTGGCGTCCGGGCGCAGATGGTCGCTGTCGACGTCGAAATTGATGCCGTAGAGGCGGACATGGCCTTGCGCGGCAAGCTCGCTCGCCACGATGTTGCCGCTGGCGCCCTTCGGGTTCCAGTTCGGGCAGGAGCCAACCTTGTCGCTGATCTTCTTCAGGTCCCAGCTCGGATTCCAGCTTGGATTGTCGCTATCGGCCCACCAGCCCTCGAAATTTTTGCCGTCACGCTTGAGGACCATGATGGCAGGGCCGCCGCGGTCGTGCTCCTGCCAGGTCAGCCGCATCAGATGCGCCTCTGCGCCGCCCTGCACCAATCCGCCATTGTGCTCGTAGCAACCGCTGAGTTGCGCGCCGTTCTGCAGGAGATGGAAATCGCCATAGGCGATGCTGACATAGGTGCCCGACAGGTTGGTGGGCATCGCGGTCTGGGTGAGCTGCTTGCCGAAGGCGCGGAACTCCATCAACTCGCTGTAGTCGGGATCGCCGTGATTGCTCTTGACGACCAGCTTGAGCCAACGCCCGGCGCCGGGCTTGGCCAGGTTGAAGTGCTGCTTGTCGGCGCCGGATTTGAGCGAGACGCTGGTCAGGAGCGAATAACCGGCGGTCGCCGAGGTGTCGGAGACCAGCACGTCGATGTCCTTGGCCGCACGCGCTTCATTCTCGGCCGCGGCGGTGTCGAATTCCAGCGCATGGATTTCGGAGCGTTCGGGCAGCGAGATCACGATCGTAAACGGGCCGGCCGCGCCTTTTTCGCTCGCCCAGCCGTTCTGGGAATTCTCGTCGGTCAGCCAGCGCGCTTCCCAGCCGCTGCCGTAATTCGAGCTGACGCTCTCCAGCAAGGCGCCGTTGGCGAAGGCGGTGAGGTTGATATCGGGCGATGCCGGTGATGGCGCGGCGCCGCCTGCGACAAGGCCGGCCAGCAACGCAAGCGCTATGGTGAGTCGTTTCATGACCGCTTCCCCGTATGTCGCAGACAGGATCGGTCCGCAGCGGCAAAAGTCAATCAGGGGCGCAGCGCGGCGAGCAAATCGTGGGCACGATTGACCAGCACCGAGAAATGGCCTTCGCCGGTGTAGAAGGTCGCCGTGCAATCCTTCAGGCGGCGCGCTATCGCCCGCGCCGGGCCGACCGGCATGATGCGATCCTGGTCGCCATGCCAGACGAACATCCGTGGGCCGGCGATGTCCTTGAGGTCGAAGCCCCAGGGTCGCACCAGCCGCTCGATTTCGTTGCGGTTGCCGGCGCCGCTCTGGCGCGCGGTTTCCATCATGGTGCGGGCCAGGACGGCGCGCAGCTGCGGGATGTGCATCAGGCGCAGATCCTCGCCGCCCAGCCATTGTGCGACGCGCAGCATGCGGGCGTTGACCATGTCTTCGCGCGGCGGGTCGTCGGGACGGAATTGCTGCAGGCGGCGGCGCAGATAGTTGGGAAAGCGATAGGCGATCCACCAGACGAGGCGGCGCGCCTTGGGTCCGGCGCGGCGCGCGATCTCGGGCGGCGGAACCGCGCTGATCAGCGAGCAATGGGTCACAAGCGCGGGATATCTGTGGGCGCAGGCGAGCGCATAAGGTCCGCCCGCCGACATGCCCTGGACGGCGAAGCGCGCGATGCCGAACTGGTCGGCCGCTTCGGCGACATCGTCCGGCCAGTCCAGAAGGCGGTCGCCATCCCTGGGGTCGGAGCGGCCGATGCCGGGCCGGTCGAGGGCGATGACACGCAGACCCAATCTGTGCGCCGCTTCTTCCAGCATCAATGCTTCTAGCCGCGAGGAGCCATGGCCGTGGAAATGAAACACGACCGGGCCGCCGGCCGCGCCGACCTCGAGATAGCCGAGCTTGCGGCCATCGCGCAGCGTCAGCGTCGCATAAGGCTCACCAGCGCCAACTTCGCCCATTGCCTCAGCCGACCTTGGTGTTGACGGTATTGCCGGCCTTCAGCGCCAGCGTCACCGGCGTGCGCTCGGCGATGTCGGCCAGGCGCGCGCGTTGCTCCGCATCGAGCGGACCTTCGATGTGCAGCACGCGTTCGATGCGGAAATCCTTGCCGTCGCGAAAATATTCCAGATCGACGCCAAGGCCGGTGAGCGGCCACTGCTTGCGTTCGGCATACATCCGCAGCGTGATCGCGGTGCACGAGCCCAGCCCCGCCAGCACGAAGGCGAAGGGCGCGGGACCCGTATCGCCGCCGCCGCCGGAAACCGGTTCGTCGCCGGTCAGTGCGTGGTGCCCCGCCTTGATGTCCACCGCATAGCGCGCGGCGCCAAGCTTTGCGCTGGCGCGCGCCACCAATCGTGTTCCTGCCTCGCTCATGGCGGTTCTTTCATGTGATGCACCAGACGATACCATCGCCGCCGCGCTCGGTGACCAGTTTCAAATCCCGATTGTGCACGGCGAGCGCACCTTCCCAAAGTGCGTTCCAAGCGGGAAACATCGCATCGCCTTCCGCGATGTTGTCCATCAACCGCCAGCCTTTCTGAACGACGGCCGCCGCGCCGCGAATTTCAACGTCTTCGCCCTGCGCGGCCGCAAATGCGCCGAGGAACGCCGCGAAATCGGCGGCGTCGCCGCTCCTGATACCCAACAGCGAGGCGATCTCGTCGTAATATTGCAGGCCGATTAGCCGCGCGGTGCGGCCGACGAGCGCGCCGGCTTCGTCCGCGCCGAACAATTCGTGCATGACGGGCAGCAGGGAGCGGACATATTCCATGGCATAGGAGCGCTCGACCTTCGCCAGGCGCTCGGCCGGCCAGTCGGCCGAGTCGAGTTTCGGCGCGCGTGCCGGATCGAAGCGCGGACAGCGCTCGTCGCTTGCGAAGCGCACACGTTCCTCGGGCTTCAGTTCGCGATCGTACTCGTAATAATAGCCCTCGAGACCCGGATCGCCGTTCACGGTCTGGCCGGTGCAGACGAAGCCGAGACGCGGATTGCGCAAGCTGACGCCGTTATGGCCGTGCCAGCCATGCAGCATCGCTTCGTTGACGGCGCGCGGCACGGCGCAGATCGCGGCGCCCTGCCAGATCCAGCGCGGCGGCGGATAGCGCACCCAGGCCTTGCGATCGGTTTCCGGCACGAATTCGGTTTTCACGCCGCCCAGCGCGTTGGAGAAATAGTGATATTGCGCGCAGGCCACGGCATGCGGCAACGCGTCGAGCCCCAGCTTCCCGAGGCCCGGCAGGAATTTTTCCAGATGCTGGCGGCGGAAATGCGCGAAGACGAAGCGGCGCGCCGCTTCGGCGTCCTTGTGTGTGATCAACGTCAGCACCAGGCCGGTCATCAGCGCGTTGTAGAGCTTGGCGACGGCCTTGTAGCCGGCCGGCGAGGCTTCGATCTTCACGGAGCGGAATCCGCGACGAGCGAGACTTTCAGAATCGTGATCGGATCGACCGGCGCCGCGCCTTTCATCGGTCCGTGATCGCCGAGCGGCACGGCCGCTATCTTGTCGACCACATCCATGCCGGCGACGACATTGCCGAACACGGCGTAGCCGGTGGTGCCGCTGCTGTCGGTGGGATCGAGGGCGGCATTGTCGGCGAGATTGATGAAGAACTCCGCCGTGGCGCTGGCCGGCGTATCGCCGCGCGCCATCGCCACCGTGCCGCGCAGATTGGCGATGCCGGCTTCCAGCGGAATCGGATCGTGCACGGCACGCGGATTGACGTCGGCGTCCCAGCTTCCCGCCTGGATCACAAAGCCCGGCACGACACGATAGACGACCGTGCCGTCGAAATGGCCCTCCTTGGCGTAGCGCAGGAAGTTGGCGACGGTAAGCGGCGCATGAACCGGATCGAGCTGCAGGGTGATATCGCCCAGGGAGGTGGCGATTTTGACCTTCGGTCCGGCGATGGGAACATCGCTGGCAAGAGCGACAACCGGCAGGAGCGACAGGACGGCGGCGACAAAAATATTGGCGATGCGCATGGCGGTGAAAATTCCGAAGAATGGCAGCCGACAATAGCAGGAATCCTTGCGAAGCAGAGAGAGCGTCGGCGAACCCGTAAAATGATCGTGAGAGCTGGACGAGTTGGACACAAGTCGGTTCGCAGGCCAGAACACTTGTGAGATGATGTCTGCTCAAGGGAGTCACGAATGGCGCAAATTCGGATCCGGCGCATGGCCCGATACCTGGTCCATGCCTGCTTCTTGACGATGTGCCTGATTTCGCCTGCGGCGGCGGAGCCGGTCAGCGGCGTCCCCATCGTCACGGGCAGGTCTTTTAATTTGCCATCGAAAATCATGGGCGACAGCCGGCAAGTCAACGTGTGGCTGCCGTCAGGTTACGGCCAGGGCGGCGCACGATATTCGGTTCTCTATGTGCTGGATGGCGGGCTCGATCAGGACTTCCCGCACATCGCCGGCCTCGGCCAGCTCGGCGAGCTGAGCGGAACCTATGAAACGCTCATCGTCGTCGGGGTGCAGTCGCGCAAGCGTCTGCTGGAGCTCACGCCAAAGGCGCATGACCCGCGCTACCTCCGCGCCTTTCCCGACAATGGCGGCGCGCCGCTCTTTCGGCGGTTCTTGAGCGAAGAGGTCGTGCCGTTCATCGACGCGCGCTTTCGCACCGGCCCCCGGCGCGCGCTGATGGGCGAATCGCTCGCCGGCCTGTTTGTCGTCGACACGTTCCTCGAAAGTCCGCGCGCCTTCGACGACTATATCGCCGTCAGCCCGAGCCTCTGGTGGGATGAACGGGCACTGACGCGAAACGCGCCCGCCCTGCTCGCCCACCAGGAGCCGTCCGAACGGCGGCTTTATCTGACGATGGGCGATGAAGGCGGAACGGCGCGCGTCGGCATGGATGAACTGGTCGCGGCGCTGGGCGCGCATCCGCCGCGCGGACTGACCTGGTCGTTCGTCGACCGCAGCGCGAACGAGACGCACGCCACGATCTATCACAGCGCCGCGCTCGACGCCTTGCGAAAATTCTATGGGCGAACGCCGAACGTCACCGGTCCGGCTCCCTGGTTCATGATCGAAGGTGCCTCGCCGCTCTAGGCGGGATGCGGGGCGGAGGACAACAGGCGAGTCATGGAGACGCAAGCAGACGACGAGGCGCAGATATTGCGCCTGGATAGCGAATGGAACGAGGCCTATCGGCGCCACGACCGCGCGCCGCTGGCTCACATCCTCGCGGATGACTTTACCGCTGTGACCCCTTCGGGCGAACCCGTCACAAAGGCGACGCTGACGATCGACCCGCCGGCGCGGGCCAGGTCGGTGACATTCAGCGAGCAATCCGTGCGCGTCTTCGCGGACACCGGCATCAGCCGGGGACGCCTCCAATTGGAGTTGGACGGCCATCGCATCGACCAGCGCTTTCTGCGGGTCTTTGCCAAGCGGGACGGAATTTGGCAGGCGGTCGCCGTCGCGGTGACGCCGATCGTCGGATGAACGGTAGGTCGGGGCTGGACATCGCTGGTTCGCGCCGGCTGCAATGCGGTTCCAGGAATTTGGAGCGCAGAGTTCAGTCTTGAAGTGAGGATGGATGGTTGCCAGCGACACCTTTTCCGAGTTCCTGCGCGAGCAGCTCGCTCCACTCGGCCGCATCACATTGCGGCGTATGTTCGGCAAGACCGGCGTGTTCTGCGACGGGCTGATGTTCGCAATGGTGGCGGACGACACGCTCTACTTCCGGGTTGATGACCACAACCGGGCAGCCTTCGAGGAAGCCGCGTCCTTCCCGCCCCTCAATTACAAGAGCAAGGGCCGCACCATAGACCTGTCCTTTTGGCGCGCGCCGGACCGGCTGTTCGACGAACCCGATGAGCTTGTCAGATGGGCGCGCGTGGCGCTGGCGGCGGCGCGTCGGGTTGCGGCGAAGAATAAGAACTGACGACGTCGAACGAAGGACGGGAATCTGCGCGCAATGCCGGATCGCAGCAACGCCGGGCCGGCATATGCGCTGCTGCTCTGCGGCGGCCGAGACGGTCCAAACGTCCGCTTTCGACCCGAAGCGGACATTCATCTATTATGCTGTTCGGCCTGATCGTCGAACTGGCCGCGCGCTCGCAGTTGAAGGGGGAAAATTCATGACCGCGGAAAAAACGACGCTCGGCTGGCGCGCTTACGGCCTGGGCGTGACGGCGATGGGTTTGCTCTGCCTGGCGTGGGGCGACTTCGATCCCGGGCAGCCGGTGCCAAAGGCCTTTCCCGGCCGCATCGCCCTGGCCTATGCCGTTGCCGCGTTCATGATCGTCGCGGGCGCGGCGGTCGCGTGGCGGCGGACCGCGGCGTGGGGCGCCGCGGCGCTTGCCGCCTACTACACGCTCATTGTCGTCATCGTGATGGATGGACCAGGAGTGGTCGCCCACTACAGAGAGTTCGGCGCCTACAGCAACACCGCCGCGCAGCTCGCGATCGCAGCGGGCGGGCTGATCGTTTATGCCACGCATGCCGATATCGATGCGGCGCTGGCCGCACGCCTCACGCGTCTGGGCCAAATCGTGTTCGGGGTTTGCGCGATCCTGTTCGGCGGCGCGCACTTTTTCTACATGAACCTGACCGCGCCGCTGGTCCCCAAATGGCTGCCGCCCAGCCAGGAATTCTGGGGCTATGCGACCGGCGTTGCACATATCGCGGCCGGCGTCGCGATCCTGACGGGCGTGCAGGCGCGTCTCGCCGCGATCCTGCTGACCGCCATGTACGCTTCCTTCACCGTGCTGGTGCATGCGCCGATGCTGCTGGCTGATCCCTCCAGCCATTGGATATGGAGCGAGAATGCCGTGAACCTCGCCCTGATCGGCGTCGCCTGGGTCGTGGCGGACTCGCTGGCACGGCCAAGTCGCTGGGCGGACCATGCTGCAGCCCTTCGCTGACGATATCTGGTTGGCGGATGGTCCTATGACGTCCGTCATGGGCTTCCGCTATCCGACGCGAATGGTCGTCATCAAATTGTCCGGCGGTCCACTCTTCGTCTGGTCGCCCATCCCGCTTTCAGAGGAACTGCGGACGGCGGTCGACGCGCTCGGCGACGTGCGCTACCTCATCGCGCCGAACTCGCTGCATCATCTGTTCCTCGGTGAATGGCAGCGCGCCTATCCCGGCGCCAAGCTTTACGCGCCTCCCGGCTTGCGCGCGCGGCGCAAGGATATCGCCTTTGACGGCGATTTGGACGACACACCGGCCCGTGAATGGTCCGGGGACATCGACCAAGTCCTGGTCCGGGGCAATGCGATCACGACGGAAGTCGTGTTCTTCCACGCTAAGAGCCGCACGGCGATATTCACCGACCTGATCCAGCACTTCAGCCCGACATGGTTCACCGGCTGGCGCGCGGTCGTGGCTAGGCTGGACCTCATGGCGGCGCCCGAGCCCGAAGTGCCACGAAAATTTCGAAGCGCATTCTACAATCGCCGCGCCGCGCGCGCCGCTCTTCGGTGCATCCTCGCTTGGCCGGCCGAGAAAGTGCTGATGGCGCATGCCGCCCCGATCGAGGACGATGGCCAAGCATTCATAGCTCGCACATTTCGATGGCTAGTGGCTTGATCCCGCCATCGGACCTGTTCAAGACACCCTACGCCGAATGATGCACCGTGGCCTGCCACCCGGTCGATAGCGACAGCGTATCGACGCGAAGCGGCGTAAGGTGGCGCACCGGACAGGATGAAACTGCGAACTGGTCTCTGAGAGTCAAGCGGGCCTGAAGGTCCACTTTCGACCCAAAGCGGACCTTCGCCCCTGGTCGCGTCTCACGAGGTCGGCCGAATCCAAAGCCGGCTATTCATCGAACCCTCTCCTTCTCTTTGGGCACCGAAGCCCGGCGGGTCTTTGTCTCGGCTTTGGGCTTGGGCAGGAGGCGGAAGCGCGTCTGGCACCACGCGAAATCAACGCCTACATCCAACAGGGCATCGGAACGCCCGCATGGGCAGGCAAATTCCATGACCGCGACAACACGGTAGGTCTCCCCGACTTGCAGGGGCACTGGCCTGCCGGTGGCATGGTTCGGCGCGGCATTGACGCATAGAACGAGATCGCCAGGTCCGACAGCGTCGCTCATAGCTTCCATCCATTACCCTGGGAAAAAGATTAGACCCTGACCCGCAGGGGGCAAAGACCGGTTTCCACCCAAAGCGGACAGTTCTCATTTTCGTCTTGCTTGGTTGATGCCGCCGCGAGCAAAATCAATTGGTTGGAAGTTGGCGCACCGGACAGGATGAAACTGCGAACTGGTGTCTGACTGTGGCGCGCACGAGAAAAGCCGCCTAATCAACAAGTTTCATCGTGTCCCGGTCGATCCCGAGCCAGGCGACGGCCCCCCGCCGTGGTATCCATATGGGGAGACCCTTTTCCTTGTCCCGGCGGGAGGTGAAGGATGGCTGCGACCTGAACCACCGGTGCACAAGACGCCAAAGCAAATGATCCTATACGACGTATTCATATGCCATGCGAGCGAAGACAAGAACGACTTCGCGCGCGCCCTGGCCGAAGCGCTCCAGTCCCACCACGTTGAGGTGTGGTACGATGAATTTTCGCTGACCGTCGGCGACAGCCTGCGTGAGGCTATCGACCGTGGGCTTGCGTCGTGCCGTTTTGGCATCGTCGTCCTGAGCCCGGATTTCTTCCAGAAGCGATGGTCCAACCGCGAACTGAGTGGCCTCGTCGCGCGCGAAATAGCCGAGGAGCGCCGCCTCATTCTGCCTGTTTGGCACAAGGTGGGCCGCAATGACGTCTTGAATTTCTCTCCCCCGCTTGCGGATGTTCTTGCCACCTCATCCGCATACGGCATGGATCGGGTTGTTGCCGACCTTCTTCGCAGGATACGTCCAGCGGAGAGCCCGCTGATCGTCGCCCGGGATTTCCTGATCGAGAAAGGAGTCACGCCTCCGGTGGTCACCGACGAATGGTGGCTCGACATCATCGAAACCAAGCAGGCCGAGTTTGCCTACCCGGACCTCAATCACGGATGGCGCTGGATATTTCCTCTACCGTTCGACAGCGACAGGCATGGCCGGGAGCGCGGTCTGAACATAGCGTGGACCGCGCTGCAACTCGATTGGGCGGATGCTGGCAAGGCACAGCGCATCTGCCAGCTAACGCATCCCGACAAGGTTCACTCCTATTTGCGGGAATGGCCTGGATTGCAGGAACGCGCGAGTGAGAGTGCGGCCATACTGGCGCTCTATGCCCCGCAACTTACGATCCCTGGCTTCGACAATGGGTTCGCCGATGTGTTCGACGATCTCCTGCGCCCCGAAAACGCGGAACTTACCGACGCCTTCCGGTATGGCGGGCCGCAAACTTTGGATGGCAAAGAACCGCTCTGTGGCGATTTCATTGCGTGGCGGCATCCTTCGTATGGAAACTACACGCCCGGAGAGCTGGCCTACGAATTTGTGACCGGTCACGACGGCTCCTATTCGCGAAATGTATACGACGCGCTCCCATGTCTCTTGTGGCTGCTAAGCAGCGACTCGAACTGGATGCCGAACGGCTTGCGCGAGACACTCACGCGGGGGTTTCGCCACCGGACGCATTGGTGGATTTCCAATCTCCCGTTGGAGGATGACGCGATCCAGCGTGCGTTATACGGACCCCGTTCAAGATTTGCGTATACGCGAAGCCTGAGGGTTGCCTTGCGCAATCAGATCGACGGCGCTCTTCACGAACTGTCGCTCGAAGACGGCCCCGACCAACTTGTCGCAAAATTCATAGAGGGCGGTTTCCTTGAGGGATACCACGAAGAACAAACGCGCATGCAGGAAGCACAAAAACGCAGCAATCGGTAATGCCGGTGTAAATTACGGCAGTGCCTCAGTTTGAAAAATAAGCAAATAAGTTCGCCATTCTTGAGGGTATAGGCATGTCTCGATTTGTGAGGATCACAGCGGTTGGAGGGGCAGAAATATGGATCAGCCCTGAACACGTTGCTCGGGTCTCCCCAGGTAACGGATTGGTGGCAATTTGCACATCGGACGGCAACGTGACTGTCACCAATCTTTCGCTGGACGAAGTGCTTAGGCTTCTATCGTAGCCGATTTCTTATGTGGCCCGTGTTTCTTCGGTGGGTTCGCCGCGTCCATGATAGCGCAAAGATGCTCCATCGACAGCAGTTCATCGGTTAAGGGCGGCGTTCCCAATCACTTCTGCCTTGCGCTTCTGTCTTTGGAGGCCTTTAGGCAAGGTCTCGCTCCCGCATGCAGTAGGGACACAGTCCCGTATCATCGTAGCGCGATCCCAGATCAGCCATGAACGCCTTCGCTTCACCCACTGTCTTGAATCCCGCTGCCGGATGGGCGGGCTTCCAGTACGTTGGGCCAGTTCCTTTGTCTTGGTTTTCCATTCCGCGACCGTCCCGGCAGAACTTGCAGTCGCCTGCATGAACTCGGGCGCGACGGCTTGGCGGGATCACCTTGACGAAATAGGCCATGAGCAGGGTCCGGGTCACTTTCCGACCCTATTCCCCGACCGAAAACCCCACAATCCCACTAAAATTCAAACTGAGACACTACCTAAATTACTATTGAACGAATGAAGAACATAGAGAGGCAGTTGCCTGCTGGTTACAGATGAACTCGCGCAGTCCGGACGCTATCTCGTTAGGTCGTGCGCCCACGCGGACGCCCACCCGGCAGCGATCTCGGGCGTTTTTCGCCCTTCTCCGGCTCGCGGAAGAACTCAAAAAGCGGCGCGTCCAAAACAGCGGCCAGCTTATCGAGAAAATCAACGGTTGCATTGCCACGCTTGTTTTCAAGCTCGCTGATATAGGCGCGATCTACTTCCGAATCCGCCGCCAACCGTTCCTGCGAAATCTCGCGTTCCGATCTCAGACGCCGGAGATTCCACGCAAGTAGCGCTCGCCCTTTCATATGAAGATGCGAGCATTTCAGCAGCTTTTAACCCACTGGCTATAGCCTACTGGTTGTTCTTAGGCTACGGTACGACGCCGGGTTAATTCCAAAAGAGGGGCGCCGATTTGGGCCTCAGCGAACTCTGCCAACTGCTGTGGGGTCACACGTCGGCTGTCAAACACTGTCGTTCGCAATTTCCGACTGCCTTTACATGACGGCCAAAGGTTCATCGTGGATTCGGCAAATCACCAACTCGTAGCACTGGAGAATTTGTGGAAGCGCAAGCGCGGCCAACGCTTCATGCCGTCCAGGGCCGATATCGTCGTCTCAGAACTCAAACCTTGGCTTGGTAATCTGGCGTTGATCGATCTAAACGAAATGGGCGATGGGACATTTCGGCTGTGCGGCACGAACTTGACCTCCAGATTCGGGATCGATGTCACCGGCTGTCGCGTAGCCGCTCTATCCGACGATCTAGTCGCAACGATCCTTTCGTTTATCGCGCGAGTCCGCGAGACGAAAGCCCCTGTCTGCAACGTCTATGCCCGAACGATGCACGGCATCCAAGTCACGTTTGACGACCTCGCCTTGCCGCTATCCAACGATGGCACCGTCATCGCAACGCTTCTCTTTGCCAGCTACCCGCGAAAGTGAAAATCGATGGTTGCTCAAACATCCCGCAAATCAGGTTTGGCCGTTCCATTGCCGAACGCGGATGGAACGCTTGAACTGGCAACCAAGATCGTCTCAGCCTATGTCAGCAACAATCCCATACCGGCCAGCGAACTCGCTGGGCTGATAAAAACGGTCCATGGCACACTAGGCGGGCTATCCGGTTCGCTCGCGTCGGCAACGGCCACCGGCCAAACGCCAGCCGTTCCCGTCCGCAAATCCATAACCCCGGAATTCATTGTCTGTCTCGAAGATGGCAAGAAGCTGAAAATGCTCAAGCGCTATCTGAGGTCGCGCTACAGTCTTTCACCGGAGGCCTATCGCACGAGATGGGCGTTGCCACCCGACTATCCTATGGTCGCGCCAAACTATGCCGCCCGGCGCTCGGAATTTGCGAAGAAAATTGGCTTGGGGCGCATTCCAATTGGCGCATTGCGAAGGAAAAAACGGTGATGTAACCGCTTATTGGGGCATACTCCCCCAACTTGTTGGCAGTCGGACGCATTACTCCGGTCTGTTAAGACGCCAATTCTGCATCGTTATCACGACAGGGTCCGCCATCAGAACCCCAGGCAATAAGCGCCAAGCGCTCATCGCATGTCCGATCCCGACAATAGTCAGCACCATTGATGTGGCGACCGTGAAAAATGGCGCCGGTCTGTCTGTCATCATCCGCGCATGACTTTGCGTCACAAGTGTCACGCCAAATATCCCTATTGCTCGGACAGACTGCGACTCTGGATCTGCACTTTCTCGATTAGAATGCCGTTCACGTTGCGTGTATCGGGATCACTGACCGCGACGAGGACCGTTCCGTCTTTCGCGCGCACGATGCCGACCGCGTCACAGTTTGTGAGCTTGCCGCACAACCGAGCGAATCCCATTACCCTCGAATCCGGACCGACTCTGACCGCATAGCTTGTCCCGACAAATTCGTTCGGCTTGTCGCATACGCCGAGCGATATGTATCCGCCTTCCGGCAACTCGACGGCGGAATAACCGGAGCAATCGTGCTCCTCGGGCGGCAGGAATATCGTGGCATTTGGGTCAGGGAATCCCAACTCATTGGTCTGAACAAACAGAAAGGCATTCTTCCCGCCGGTTTCTTTGGCGCCGGCAAGCTGACAACACGGACTGGCGCCGATCCAATTTACGACGAAATTCGCGCCACTTGCGCTGAGCGGCATTCCTGGGGCCAATCCTCGTGGTCCAAGTTCTACGACTAGCGCGCCTTTTTCGTAGTTTGCGAACGTTATTGTTGCGGCCGCCAGCACCATTGGCGCGCATGGTTTAGGTCTCAACATGCAGTCACGCTCCGCCATTTCGCGCTCACTGAACGCGCGCAATCCGTAGATTTCGAACGTTCCGCGCCCCGCCGACACCACTTCCGGCACGCGGGCGACGGTTTGTTGTGGGTTTACGTAGGCAATTATAACAGGCCCGCCGCCGACGACGGTGACGGCAACAAAAACCAAGCCGAAAGGATCGACGGTGATCGCACTGACTTTGTTGGGGCCTGTTGGCAGTGCAGGCGCGAAAGTGATTTTTCGCCGAACCTCACCCACCGCTGAGAGCTCCAGCACGAACGGCGTCCAGTTCTCTTTAGGTTGGTCGTTGGGCTCGTCATGCCCGCCGACAAACCAGCCGCCACCCGGTATCTCTCGAACAATATCGATGACCATGCGGTCTTTGGGCTCGCCTAAGGTGAAACTTTGTTGGCCGCCAGTGATCTGCCATCGTGCCGGATGATCTATGCTCCAATAGCCTGACTGGAACCACAACACGCTGCCATCATCAGCAAGGGCCGATTGCGGTTTGTAGAACGCTTTCGGAGGCGACAGCCTCCGCTGTGGTGTAACAATCAATTCGACCGGATAGAGCGGCTGAAGGTAAATCGACCGGCCAGCGCCGGGATCACCTTCAACAAACGGCTGTTGCGGGGGGTCGGTTTTTGTTTCGACTGCTGTAGCGACCTGAGCGAACAGCGTCGCGACATCTTGCCCTCGTACCGCCAACTGGCGGGACAGCTCTTCAGCATAGACGCTGTCGTCCTTTGCCGGCGTTCCCGGCGCGGTCGAAAACGAAATGTACAGCCTGCTATTGAAGGTCGTCGCATGACCCGCACCCAGTCCCGACGGCTTCTGTCCTTTGTTGTCAACCACGGCCTCTCGCCCGAAGCCTAGCGCACTCGACGTGCGACAGGCGTCGATAGCGAATACGATACTGGTCGGGTTCCACGCACTCAAAATCGCGATTACGCGAGACAGAGAATAAGCGCGACCTTCGATCGGGGCCTCGGGTTGGGGCTGGAACTCGACAGGTAGCAAGTAGGTGTCACCGCGCTCCGATATCGTGCCAGCATGGCCAGTATAGTAGAGAAAAATGGTTGCTACCTTGCGATCACCAACCCGGCGCCGAATGTCGTCGAGTGTCGCAACCAACGAATTTTCCGTGAAATCTTCGATCGGCACCACGATATCGAAGTTCACCGCCTTCAGCGCCGCTTCGACCTTATCGCCCGATTCCCGTGTGTGAATGGTTGCCGGAAGATGCTCATACCTCTGATTGGAAATAACTATCGCCACGCGCAGTCCACTGCTGCCGGTGACTCGATCAGATAGAGCCGACGATGACGGCGTGGCGGCAAGCGATAGAAACAGGAGCGCGGCAAACCAACCCATCGTCGCGTGGGCTTTCAGAACCGCTACACCAGACACGACGATTGCGCCCCCTATAATATTTAATTTATAAAGGACTCAGTCGGTATTCGCAACGCGCTCGACCCATTCTTGGTGGCAGAAGGCTGCATCAAGGTATACCGACGGTCGAAATTCCAGTTATGTGCGAACAGTGAATGGGAGGGCCATGTCGCGCGACGCATTCGACGAGAAGACACCGCTGAATACAGCGTTGCACGAGGCATGTGTCGGGCTGTTTATCGCGATCATGATCAGCGCGCTTATTTTCATCAGTCCGCTTGCCTATTTGGGCGGACAGTTGTCCCAGAAACTTCTCTTGGTTGCGGCACAACCCGGTGGCGCATTAGGCGATGCGCGCGAAACCGGTTCGCCGGCGGACCGTATCCGCGATTGGTACTTCGTCGATCTAGGACCGAATTTCTGCGGTGGTGAGTCAGGGAAGGCGGGTGATCCACCAGTAGCGCGCTGCCCGCCAGCTCTGCAGCGCACCGACCGCATCGCACTAGCAAATCTCGTCGCGAGCATCAGGAAGGCCGGACCGCGCGTTGTCGTTTTGGATATCGCCACGCCGCCGATTGACAACGAGGGGAATGCCGCACTTAAGACAGCGATCGAGGGACCGGGAGCGCCCCTGCTGCTTAGTTGGGCGCCGCAAGCCGACGAGGTAGCCGGATCGAATGAAAGCCAGATTGTTGCCCATCCAGACCGTTTCATCTGTGATCCATCAGAATGCGCAAAGTGGACTAACGCGCGCTACTTACCTGCATTGCGCGCCGTCACGGGGCCTTGGACCCTAAAGCTCGATCCGAGTTACATCGTCGAACTTGATACGGGCGAGGAATATCGTCGGTCAGGAATCGCTCTAGGCGCAGCTTTGGTCGCGGCGAGTCCACGCGGAAAGCCCTGGTCGTTGCTCGACCGCTTTGGAAGAGCGCAATCAATAGCAAGAGCTTCCGAAGATTGCCGCCTCAATACAGGCGAAACCTGCTTAGAACTCTACCGCAAGACAGATCGCGTCTTTTCATTCGCGCCGGTAGCGCCCGGTCGGGAGTCCGACACAGACGGCTATGGCAATTCCCGGGGTGTCGTATTTCATCATGCGACGCCTGATGCTGGCCCTACATATTTTTGGGGAATGTCCTTGACCAACGCGGTTGTCGTGATCGGTGACAGCCGCCAAGCTGCCGGCGACCGGACATGGTCGGCGGTGGGTCAGGTGAGCGGCGCGGAGCTCATCCTCAATGACATCCGCCAATACCTGCTTTCACCACCCTCACCCCCGGGAGGCGTCCTTTCTTATTTGACGGAAGAACTGCCTTTCTTCGCTGCCGGTTTCTTCGCTATTTTCATAGTTCATTGGCTAGTTGCCCGTCATTTTCGGGCCTCGGCACCTCCTCGCTTGTCCTCGATCTCAACATTAAGTCGGTCCCTGTTACGAACAAGTACGACTATGCTACTTGTGATCGCCGCGACTTCGGTTTCATTTGCGGCTTTACTTTGGGTGCGCCCTGTCGAACCCGGGAGCCTCCCCGACATCGTGACGCCCTTTTTTGCGATTGCGTTCGAGAGTATCTTTGAAGTGATGCATCGCTCGACATTGGCTGTCCATTCAGCTGTCGAATACGGGCTGGATCGGCTGCTCAGGGGGAAAATGCCCATATGAGAGCAGTTTCCCTATTCTTCATTGGCTTGCTCGCTGCACAGTCGTCGGCGGCAATAGCTGCGCCCGATTGTCCCTCGTATGCATGGGGCGCCAAAGTTGTCAGAACGCAGCCGATCGAGAAAACCACTGCCCCGGCTGTAATGACAATGTCGCGTGCAGCCATGCCAGGAGAAGGGGAATATCTGTGCGGTGGACGAATGTTCGTGAACCCGCGTGCGTCTGGCATGATTCTCACCATTGCCATTCGCGGTGGGGCTAGGCCGATCGTCAGGCCAGGCGAGCAACTGTTCATTCCGATGCCGGGGATGGTGACGATGGTCGGCAGCGCACAAGAGCTGTTCGAGCGAATGTTCGGCGTAGGCGGAACGGTTGTAAGAAGCGAGAAGAGTCAAACACTCGGACCGTCTGACGCTGTCGTCGCGACTGTCACGACAATCAATGCGATTCATTCGTGGGGTTTGTTTAACGTGTTCTGGCCGCGACCTGCAGACTACCATGGTGCCTGGACCGTCTACATCACAAGCAAGTCCGGCACGGTGAAGGTGTCTACCATCTCGCGCAATTTCGTGAGCATCGATCTCGAACAGCAATGTCCGAAACAATGTACATTGGCGGTTACAGGCAGTCCCGCTTCCACGTCCTTGTTCTTCCACATTCGTACCGCGCAAGAAACCGAAGCACCGTTTCCGACATGGCTCGATAGACTCGATGACCGCGATGACCAGCGGGCGCTTCTCGGCGGCTGGCTACTTCTGCAACCCGACCCGTCATGGCGCGACCAGGGGAGGTCGCTTCTGTGGCAATCAACCTGCAACTACCCTGCTGTTGGGCGTGCCTTCTCCAATGTCGACGCTTTATCCGGGAACGATGCGTGTGGTTTGAAAGCAACCATCTTTTTATCATTGCAGCCTGGACAACGCGCTCCTGTCGATGATGACTAAAGCTTAAGCGAATCCTTCCTTCGGGTTCAGCGAGTTGGTTTGGCATCTCGCGCCTCGCGCAAGGTAGCTATTGACGGAGAACCCGTCGCGGTTACCGTTGTCGGAATGCGTCGAGCGGCTTAGCGTTGCTGCGCCTATTTTCATGGAACGGAGCTAATATGTCCGTTGGTGTTTTTGTCCATTGGCGAGGCTTGGCCGACGACACCGACGACGGCTGGGATCAGCTTAGATGTTTGTACGCATACTGGGCGCATAACGGTGAACTGCTCTACATCGGAAAAGCCTGGGGGAAAACAGTTCGCGAGCGGTGGCGTCGCGAGGCTAAGGCCCATTTCTGGAGCGACCTGGAACGCGACCGAAGGCTTTTCGAGCATGGCGTTACAGTCGGCACAATTGGTCTGATGCGCAACGAGCGCCTGACAGAGCAGCTTTTATCGGACGTTGAAAGTTTGCTCATCAATCGGACCCAGCCCTGGGGCAACATTCAGTGCCAAATCAGCCGAATTGTTCGACCGGGCTTGATAGTGAATTGTCGCGGTGATTGGTCCGAACGGCGATGCGTGTTTCGCGACGCGGCATAGAACATGCTCGAACAGTGTGAGGCAGCCCTTTGGGCAAAACTACAAGAGCCAAAAAATCTGTGGCACCGAACTTCGGTGCAGTCCTTGGAACGCATTGTCCAGGACAGAAATATCTTTCCAAACTCCGGCCAGTTTGGCGTGACCTATCCCCAATCAAAAAATAGCTACGCATTCCGGCTACCCGCCGTAGCGATATTTGATTTCGATCCATCCCAAATCAAAGAGTTCATGCAGCTTTCGTCTAACTGGGAATCGGTTTTGCTGGGGAAGCTTCCGGGCGTGGTGATTGGCATCGACCGTGAATTACTTGATCCGGGAAAGCTTTTGTTGCCTCGGGAGATTGCCAACAAGGACGAAAGATTATCCGTCTTGGGGATTACGCAGGGCCTGACGATAATTCCTAGCGTCGAAGCTTTGTATGCCGGTCCAATTCCCGTCAACACCTTCACGAGTTACGTACTTGTTGGAAGTAAGGACGCTGGCGGTCTGCGCTGGCACTGTGAAGCGCCAGGTTCCGAGGGACTTCGTGCATTGCTAGATTGCGCGTCGGCGTGGCAATTGGAAGTCGATCACCAGAGGGCGGCGCGTCACGCCAAAAATGATTTCACCCTTGCCGAAATAGTGGATGCCTCGTTCAAGACGTGACTGGACATCACAGAGGCCACTTTTGGCACGGGGCTGAAGTGCCCGCGTAGGCTGATTGTCGATGAAATCGCGGTTCGGTTGCGTGCAGCACGCCTGGATCAAGCGCCTTTTCCGAAATCCGAATTCTAATTCACTATATGGCGAAACGGCGCTAATATTGATCGTTGAAGGTCGGTGAAGCAGTGGTATCCATTTTCCAAAAACTAGTTCGCAAAGGCAGCCGCCGCCGGCGGCGTCCTGATGGGAAGGTGTCCGGCATCATCGATGCCGGCATCCGGCTGCTGGCGCGGAAAGACTACGAAGTCATTTCAATTGCGAGGATAGCGCGAGAGGCGGGCTGCTCCGTCGGTGCGTTCTATGCCCGGTTTCCCGAGAAGAATTCCTATCTCTACCATCTCATCGCCTCTGCATATCGCACCTTGGCGCACCGTGCCGAGACGGAGTTGGAAGCCATGCCAACGAGCCACCTGTCCCTGCCCTCTCTCGTAAGGCTTATTGTCGAGCATGTTGTGAACTCGCTGACGGACGCACGGGCGGCAGGCGTTGTCCGGGCGACGATTAAGCTCTCCACCGTCAGGCCAATCACGATCGAGCTATTCGAGGACTATCGAAAGGAAGTGACGCGGTTGGCGATCGCGGTTCTTGCACCCCGCATCCACGGCAACTCAACCGGGCCCATACGGCTGGGTATGCAGATAGTCTTTGCCACCGTCACCGATGCCGTCTTGCAACCTCGTCCTGGCCCGATGGTGGCGGGCACAAAGCGCATGAAAGACGCCCTGACCCAATTCATGCTCGGATATCTCGGCGTTTCCAAAACCCGCAGCTGGGCCGGTAAGGAAGCAGAGGGAGAGGACGAGGCCGAAACGATCTCGGAACCCGATGACACCGATCAGGACGACGCGGCGAACGACGCCAATGCGGTATTCGACCCGGACCTCCGCACCTTTCGCAAATCGCGGGGGGCGGTGAAGCAGCCGCCAGCATCGAAGCGCAGGAAGTCCAAGAGCGATGCCACCCCGCCCGCGCCGCCTGTTGTAAAGCCCCCCAATGCACCAAAGGGGCCGCCCGATCCGCACAAGCCGAAGCGCAGGCATCGGATTATCTAGCAAGACGCTTCCTATTATTCCAAATCGTTTCGTCGCAACTCGGCAAGCAAGCCAAGCCGCTGCGCCGCTCCATAAATGTTCGTTGCTTCGTCGGTAACGGCACGAGGCAACGTCTGACGCCGCATCTTGCTCATGCACTCGGATGGCAACCGATCATGCGTCATCACAAACTTGTTCCACTGTTCCGCGACATGTTCTCGTGTCCATTTGGTCTGGCGTGTGGCGCGTCCGTTGCGCGCGATTTCCACGATGCCGAGCCGCTGCGCGGCCCCATAGATTTTCGCACCCTCTGCAACAATAGCGCGGGGCAGCGCCTTAGCGCGTTGCCTTCCCCTGCATTGCGACGGCGTGACGCCGTGTTCCATTTCAAACGCCCGCCATGCGGCGACAATGCTCTCTGTCGTCCATTTTGTCGTGCTGGCACTGGCTTGGCCTAGCAGTTCACGCATTGCGCGCGTTCCGCCAAACCAGCGGGTGACGTACACCGCGAGAGAGTTGTACGTCGGCCCGGGCCGCTCGGAATGCTTGCCGCGCTTGCGCAGCCAACTATCCGCAGGAAATATTCCATCGGGCATTTGCGCAGCCAGCGCGCGACAAGCGGCAAGCAGTTCGGTCTTGCTCGCATAGAGCGATGGTTCAACTGCCTCGGCGCACGGTTTGGAAATCGCGTCCTTTGTGCCTCGACCGATGAACGGTTCCAATATCTCGGCCAGACGCCTACGCGAAAGACAGTCCTTGTATGAGATACCGAGAAAGTTGGGCCGGTCGTGCTGCCAAGCCTCTTTGAGCGCCCTGGTTCTAGCGTATCGGCCACCCGACATTGGGCTCAAAGAATCGCCCCAGACTTCCACGTCGATCCATCCGCCGTCCTTGGCGCGGAAATGAAGATCGTAGCGCGCCCACTTGCGCCCCGGACTTTTGCTCATAGTCGGCGGGGTATCGCTCGCCGCGCTTATGTTCGACGCCGCGCTCATACAGAAAATCCGATAGCAACGCCTCCGGCTGGCTCAGCCAACGCATGCCGTTGGCCGACTGACAGAAGGTCCGCGAGGGCGGCAAATCGACCGCGACGCGCAAGTCCTCCCAAACCTTGCCCGCGCTATGAACGGTACTTGTCAGAGAGGCGAGTCCGTTTCGGCGGCACCATTCGACAGTCGGCAGATCGCCATGCGCGGCCACCAATTCCCGAGCCTTTGCGACCGCCGCGTCCCACGACCAAGCGGGTTTTGTATTGCCGCGATAGGCGCGGTGGGCGCGCTTCCAGGTGGAGTATTCTTCGGCCAGGCCGAGCCGGTCCAGGAGGGCGGCCTGCCCGATGCCAGCCCCCAGCAGGCGTTGATAGAGATTGAAGCGCTGCCGCTCCAGAAACGGGGTCGCCAGTGCCGCAATGCCGTGGCGGCAATAGAGCGCGCGCACCACGTCCAGAAGCGCCTCTGCGTTCGCATATGGCCCCGGACTGAGGTGGGAATAGCTCCCGGCTGCTGATTCGGCGGTAGTCACGTCCGCGCCTCCAAAGGAGGCGCAAGCATCGACCAAAACTCCTTAAAGAGGTCTATAAATCACCTTATAAGGTTTATTACTACCCTCTTAGTGGCAGGACAAATCACCCCTGCCGATGCTCGCGGCCATGATTACGCCGCGACAAATCCGGGCTGCGCGCGCCCTGCTGGACTGGTCCCAGCAGGACTTGGCGGACAAGGCTATTGTTTCGCTGAATGCGCTTGCCCGCCTAGAACGGGGCACGGTCGATCCGCGCGCCAGTACCCTATCGGCGGTCGAGAAAGCACTGATGCGGGCCGGGATCGAATTCATCCCCGAAGGCGATAGAGGTGAAGGCGTCAGGCTGGCCGCGCCGGAGTCGTCACGCCGCACTGTGCCGAAAGCGGCTTCCAGGAAACGGGCAATACCCCGTCGCGTCCGGTGAGGATATGCGCGCGCGTATAGACACCGGCGATGGGCGTCCAGACGCGCTATTGGACGACGCATATACCGCTGTATTTTTCGCCGCGCTTGAACGGCAATTCCACCTCGAAACCGCCAATGCCGATAATCGCAAGGCACTCAGAAATATCGGGCGGCACTATCTAATTCTTCGAAGCAAGGAGGATGACCGAAAAATGCGACAGGAATTGCGCAAGGAAAATGCGCGACTGGCAAAGAAAACCAATAAATTCCTGCAAATCCTGCGGGCCGCCCGGCAGGACGGCCAGCAGGACGATATTGCATTCGGCCTTCACATGACGGCGCTCCGGCTGGACGCGGCGATGCCTGCCACCATTTTTCCCGAGCTAAGCGAACATGAACAGCGCCAAAGCGGCGAGCCTTATTTTTTGGAATTAATTCGATTATTGGAATTACTCGAAAAATCAGCTTTGGAGCAGGTAAGTCATATCCGGGAGCGTCGGGGGCCTAAAATCAATTTCGGCCTGGAATATCTGGTACGCCATGTAGCCAGTTTATTCCTGACGACGCTAAATCGGCCATTTACCGTCGATCACCACAAACCGGTTGCCGCAAGTGAGGCGTTTGATTTTGTCGCTGCCCTTATTGCGCCACTGGACGACGTTTCCGACACCGAAATTATGACGGCAATTCGCGCGGAGCAGAGTGCCCGCCGCAAATTGAATACAAAGGCTGGGTAGCGAATATTCCGACGGCCAATTCATTGGATATCGCGAAATAGCGTCCCACAATTACGCGCTGCACTCACAAGATTCGGACCTCGGTTGGCATGGTAAATGTCGTGACCGGAAATGCGTGTGTGCGGCAAGGCCGCAAGCCAAGCTTTCGGCATGCACGGTTCGGTCAAAAGAACGAAACTTGTTGGCAAGCGCGACGGTACGCCCGCCCCGTGCGGACGCTCGCCGTTGCGGGCAAACGTGCTGATATCAAAGGATTCACCGGTCACGCAGATTGAGATTGAAGTGATTGCCGCGCTGTTGGACGATTGGGATGGGATCGAGCCCAGCGCTCAAGAGGATCACTCCAAATGACCAAACGTGTCGCTGTTTATGCGCGGGTGTCCACAACGCGACAGGCGGACAACGATATTTCGATCCCGGATCAATTGGCGCACGCCAAGCGTTTTTGCGCGACAAAGGGCTGGTCCCTTTTCTCGGAATATGTCGATGCGGGTGCCAGCGCGCGGGACGACAAGCGCCCTCAATTTCAGCGCATGATGGAAGCGGTCTGTGTGGACCCCTCGCCGGTTGACGTAGTTTTGATTCACAGCCAGTCGCGATTTTTCCGGGACGTTGCCGGTTATTCCTTCTGGAAACGCAAGCTGGAAAAATACGGCGTGGCTGTCGTTTCGATGACGCAGGATTTTGGCGAAGGATCGAGTGCCAATTTTGCCGAAACGGTTCTGGCGGCTGCGGATCAATACAGCAGCGAAGAAACTGCCAAGCACGTCACGCGGACCATGCTGGAAAATGCCCGACAGGGATTTTGGAACGGCTCGCAGGCGCCATTCGGCTATCGCACCGTCGAGGCCGAAAAGCGCGGCCAGAAAATCAAGAAGCGTCTGGAAATCGAGGAACGGGAAGCCGCCACCGTGCGGCAGATATTCGGGCTGTTTCTCAAGGGCGATGGCACCAAGGGGCCGATGGGCGTCAAGGACATAACGTCCTGGATGAATCGCAGCGGATTCCGCAATCGCAACGGCAATCCATATTATGTGAGCATTGTACACGCCATCCTGACGCGCGATGCCTATTCCGGCGTCTATTACTACAACACCCATGACAGCCGCACGCGCCGGGCGCGGCCCAAGGACGAATGGATTGCGGTCGCAGTGCCGCAAATAATCCCGGCCAAGGACTTCAAGCGCGTCCAGGCGCTCTTGCATTCCCGCCGTCCCGCCATGACGGCCCCCCGAACCTCAAACAGCGAAGTTCTGCTGACCGGCCTTGCCCGCTGCGATAGCTGCGGCAGTCCGATGATGATGCGTACCGGCAAAGGCATGGGCGGCACCTATCGCTACTACGCCTGTTCCGCCAATCGGCTCAAAGGTGCCTCTACCTGCAAACGGCCCATAGCCGTGCGGGAGGACGAATTGAACGCGCTCGTACTAGGCGCATTGGCGGACCGGCTTTTGACGCCCGAACGCCTGCCCGGCCTGATTCGGGAAGCCCTGGGCCACCGGCACAAGACGGCGACACAAAATCGCGTGCGAAAATCCGCCCTGGAAAAGCAGGTCAGGGAAACATCGGGCAAAATCGACCGCCTGATCGCAGCCGTTGCGGACGGCTCGCTCCCGGACATGAAGCCGGTTCGCGCCCAAATCGATGAATTGACGCGTCACCGGGACGAGGGCGCGCATTTGCTGGCGGCTCTGGATTCCGAGCTTCCCCAACTGCGCCAGACGCTTTCCAAGCAGCAGGCGGTGTCCATCGCCGGAAATCTCAAGCGCAAGCTGCTAGACGCGCCCGGGCCGCTACAGAAACGCTACGTTCATGGGCTGGTTACGGAAATCGTCGTCAATTCCGAAACGGTGACAATCTCCGGGCAACCGCTGGCGCTGGCCGCCGCAGTCGCTTCCCCGGACAAGCTGGGGGAAGTTCGCAGTTTTGAACGGGAATGGCGCACCCGGCAGGATTCGAACCTGCGACCTTCGCCTTCGGAGGGCGGCACTCTATCCAGCTGAGCTACGGGTGCGTGGCAGCGTCTATAGCCCATCGCACCTGGGGCGGGCAAACGGCCGGCGTTTCACCGGCCAAGATAGGGAATAAAGATCATCGCGCCGAGCGCGGCAGCGCCGATGGCGGCGATCAGGACAGCGCCGGCGGCGATATCTTTGGAGATCTTCACCGAGGCATGGAAGTCCGGCGAGACGACGTCGCACAGATGCTCCAAGGCGGTGTTCACCGCTTCCGACACCCAGACCAGGACAATGGCAACGGCCAGCCAGCGCCAATCGGCTGCGCTGATCTTCAGCCCGACTCCCGCCGCGATGACTACGCCGGTCGCCGCCAGGTGGAGCCAGGCGTTGTGCTGCGTGCGCAGCATGAAGCCGATGCCGGCAAGCGCGAAGCGCAGGCTGCGCAGCCGTCCCAGAACGGTGAAGGCCGGCTTGGCGGGTTCGCGCATCTGCATCTTCAGCCGAGCGCAGCAAGCGCCGCGCTCACCACCTCGTTGGCGTGTCCCCAGACCAGGCGCTTCCACGCGGCCGTGTCGGGATAGAAGGCGTCGCGCAGCTCCAGGCGGATGGCCTCGGCGGCTTTGTGCTTGTGGCGGCCCGGCGCGAAGCAGTGCAGCCAATTGTCCTTGCGCAGCGCGTTGAACACGGTCCGCGTGTCGCGGGTACCGACTTCCAGCGCGGCGAAAGTGAGTTCGACGCCCTTCAGCCATTTGGCCACGGCCCTGTCGATGGTGCCGGAGAGCGGCGCGGAGACCGACTCGCCGGCCTCGCTCGAGGCGACGCGCGCGCCCCACATCGCCAAGGCGCGTTTGTACGGCGCGCTGCCCGGCAGATCCTCGGTGATCACTTCGCCGGCGCCGAACGCGCCAAGGCCGGTGTGGAAGTCGATCACGGTCAGCTTTTTCACGGTCCTAAGATTCTCCGCGAAGACGTCCTTGAGCATCTTCAGCGACCAGCTTTCGCGCGCGCCGCCGTAATAGACGCCGTGCGGATATTTGTACTGGCCCTTGGACACTGCCTCCTGCAGCGCGAAGGCGCCATGCGCTTTCAGATATTCGATCAGTTCCGCGTTCGCGCGCGTCATCGCTTCGTCGGATATGTCGCGTGGCGAGATCGCGGCGGCGAGCAGATCGTAGGGATCGTTCCGCGGCGGGTCGGCGAAGTCGACGCTGTTGCGGTTGATGTCGGCATTGTCCTCGTTGACGCGCCGGTCCCAGGAGAACCCATACGGATTAAGCGCGTGCAGCAGCACGATCTTGGCGCCCCTGGGAACGCGCGTGGCGAGCCCTTCGCGCATCAGTCCGGTCTGCACGCCGGAGCCGAAATAGCCTTCGACGCCATGTGTGGCGGAGATCAAAAGCAGCGCCGTCCTGGCGTCGCGCGGGCCGATCACGGCGGTGTCCAGGAACAGCGGCTTGCCGTCACGGCCCTTCACGGCGGGATGGACGCGGGCGACGATGTCGCTGCCGGCTTGCTCGCAGGCGGTGATGAAATCGTGGCGGCCCTGGCGATAGTCGACGGGAAAATGCTCTGCGGGATCGGTGCTCATGACCTATAGTCTAGCGAAGCCGGTGGATTTTTCGAATGTCACTCTTTGGCGCATTGGACGAATTGCGGTCGCGGCCGATTGGCGATGCCGCCGCGATGCGCCGCGCCAAGGCGGGTTATCGCCAGGGCCCAATCCAACGCTCCAATACCTATTACCTGGAAGAGATGGTGGACGTCCGCGATCTTGGGGTTGCGGGCGAGAATTACTACCACTCCCCGCGTAATCCGCCCTATTGGCGGCGCATCGGCGGTGCCATTCCCGATCTGCTGCTGCGCAATTCCGTCGGCGAGAAATTGGCGCGCATCAACGCCCGGCTGGGCGAGGCCGGGCTCGAACTCTTCGTGTTCGATGCCTGGCGGCCGAAAGAGGTCCAGGCCTATTTCCACGACGTCTGGATGCCGGCGGAGCTCAAACGGCGGCAACCGGGCTTGCGCGGCGCCGCCCTGACGGAGGAAGTCGAACGCTACTGGGCGGCGCCGAGCAGCGATGAGACCTCGCCTGCGCCGCATGCGACGGGCGCGGCGGTCGATCTGACGATCCGCTGGGTCGGCAGCGATCCGCTCTGGATGGGCTCGATCTTCGACGATGCGACGGAGCTGGCGCATCGCGACCGCTTCGAGACGTTGCGCGACGATACGATGTCGTTCTCCGACGAGGAAGCGCGCGCCAACCGGCGGCTGCTTCATTGGGTCATGGCCGAAGAAGACTTCGCCGGCCATCCGGACGAGTGGTGGCACTTCTCCTGGGGCGATCAGATGTGGGCCGCGCTGACCGGCGCCCATGCCGCGCATTATGGCTTGGCCGTCCCTAACGCAGGATCGGCCTGAATGCGCCGTCCCAATTCTCGCCGAGCGGGTTGTCCTGGAAATAGGCGATGCGCGCCAGATGCAGATCGTAAAGCTTCTGGCTGGCGCCGGAGAGCTTGCGGCATTGCTCGATCAGCTCGCGTGCCTTGTCCCATTGCTGGGTGCGCAACGACTGGAAGATGTGATCGTGAAAGCTCAGGAGGGCGCGGAATTTCGGGGACGCGCGCATCACCGGGCTGCCGAGCATGGCGTAGAGCTTGACCGGTTCGTCATGCGCGCCGGCCGCGATGTAGTCGACTTCGAGAAAGGCAAAGCCGCGCTCGGCGCTTTTGCGCGTGTCCTCGGCGACGATGACGGCGGGGCCGTACTGGGCCGACAATTCCTGCACGCGCTCCGCCACGACGGCGCAGTCGCCGGTCACCGAATAGGCGGTGCGGCCATGTGCGGAAAAGCCGCCGGCGATCGCCTGGCCGGAGGAAATGCCGATGCCGATCGCCACCGGCGCGAAGGCAACGCCGTCATTGCGCCGCTCATGGGTGATGACTTCGTTGCTGCGGGCGATGGTCTCCATCATCGCGTTGGCTGCCTCGCAGGCATGAATGGCGTGTTCGGGATCGTCGAGCGGCGCGTTCCAGAAGGCGGAAAAGCCGTCCGCCGTCAACCGGTCGAGCGTGCCGCCGCGCGCCAGCGCCACATCCATCAGCGGTACCAGCACGCGCTGCATCAGCCGTGTGAAGGCGGCCGGATCGTCCTTGAAGGATTCGGCAAGGCTGCTGAACTCGCGCACGCCGCAATGCAGATAGGTGACGGTGCGGCTGACGCCGTCGAGCTTCAGGAGTTCGGGCCGGCGCGCGATCTGTTCGATGACATTGGGGGGAAGCGACTCGGCGAAAGCGGCGCGGACGCGGGCGCGCGCCGCGCGCACGCTGGCCACACGCACGATGGCGGCGGCGAAGAAGATCAGCGCCAGGGCGAGGCTTGGCCCCAAGGCATCGAACAGGACCCGGTCCGCCGCATAAAGCCGCCACGACGCGAACAGCGCGCCGCCGATGCTGAGCGCGGTGAAAAGGCCAGACCACAGCACGCCGAAGCGCGCGAAGATGATGATCGCGGCGATGCCGAAGATCGCCAGGCAGATCAGTTCGGCCTCGATGGCGGAGGCGGGGCGGCGCAGCGGCGTCCCGGTCAGGATGTTTTCGAACGCCTCGGCATAGACCGCGGCAACGCTGCGCGGTCCCCCGGGGGTTGCGATCGTATCGCCGGGCGGGGCGAGGATGACGATGGCATTGGCGAGGCGCCCGGCCGCCAGGCGGCCGTCGTCCAGCGCCGCGGCGGAAACGCCACGCGGCGCGTCCGGCGCGGCATAGGCGATCCAGATCGAACCGTCGGGCGAGGTCGGCACTTCGATGTTCTGCACTTCGACCGAGGCGATGCCCGGCTGCGCGCCGACGAGGCCGCTGTCGCCCTCGTCGCTGCGCAAATCCAGGTGCCGTTTGTTCTGGATGACGCGCAACATTTCGGCGGCGAGCGACGGCACGGCGGCGCCGTTCAGGCGAAAGGCGAGCGGCATGCGCCGCAATTCGCCATCGGCGTCGAACAGCAGATTCAGTGCGCCGCTGCCCAGGCTGCTGCGTTCGACCGCGGCAATGGCGCCCTCGGCGGTCGCGAAATTGGCGACATGGCCGAAAGGATTCTTGCTGCCGATGAAGCGCAAGGGGCTGCGGATTTGCGGCGCGCGCGCGGTGTCATTGGCGCCCAGGGTGAAACCGGTGACGGCCGCCAGCTGGGACATGGCGGCGGTCAGGCCATCGTCCGGCGATGTCATCTGCGTCAGCGCGCTGCGAACCGCGTCGCCTTGCGGCCCCTCCGGCACTTGCGCCAGCAGATTGCGCGGCGATGCCGGATCGGCGGTGTCGAGCGGAAACGCGAACACCGCCATGGCGGCGCCCTGCGCCTTCAATTCGCGCGTCAGCCTGGCCAGCACCGCATGCGGCCACGGCCATTTGCCGAAGCGCTTCAGGCCGGCCGCGTCGGCATCCAGCGTGCGCACGGAAAATCCGGCATGCTTGAGTGTGTCCTGATAGGGACGCGGCAGGCTGCGCTGATAGGAATCGAACAGGACGCCGCGCAACCGCGTCGCCACCGTCCCGGCATCGTTGCCGAGCAGAAACAGCATCGCCGCAAGCATGATGCCGGGAAACGCCCAGATGGCGATCGGTCTGCCCTGAAAGCTCATGGACGATCCATTGCGGCGATGACAAATCCTAGCATGTGTCATCGCGGAAGATGCTCCGCTCCGCAACCGCGTCCACGCCGCGGCGCGCCACATGGGGGATTTCCCTTAGATGCCGCGCGGCACGGGTCGTCGGCCCGCGCCCGTTTCGCCCGCCACCGCTGCTTCGTCATTGCCAGCGGTACGTAACTATTTGAATATATTATACTTCTACGGAGAAGTATTTTCTTGACGGGTCCGTCATTTTCCCTTGCTCTGGGAATTTACCGGCGTATCCTGCCCGCCAGGCTCGAAAGCGGGCGCGTGAGAGGGAATTTGCACATGGACAACATCACCAAGGATCCGGCCTACAACGCGGTCGATCCGGCGGATTTTCCGGCGATGCTGAATCCGGCGCGCTATGGCGAACGCTCCACCGCCTTCGACAAGATCATCAGCGCGACCCACGACCATTTCTGGGATCCGCTGGACAAGAAATATATCGACTTCTCTTTGCCGTTCGACATGACCAAGGAATATCTGGTCAATCCGGCGCTCAATGGCGATCTCAAGACGGCCATCGGCGACAAGCTCGACGAAGGTCAGAAGATCAAGCTCGCCAATCTCGACACGCTGTGGACGATGTCGGCGATCCTGCATGGCGAGCAGGGCGCGCTGTCGCTGTCGGCGTCGCTGTGCCACATCCTGCGCGATCCCGGGGCCCAGGAATACGCCGCCAACCAGACGCGCGAAGAGGCTCGCCACGTCACCGGCTTTTCGAAATACGTCCAGGCCCGCTGGGGCAAGCCGGCGCAAGTCGGCCCGGCGCTGGGCAATCTGCTCAACGAACTCGTGTCCTCGCCGCTGGTGTGGAAAAAGCTGGTCGGCATGCAGATGCTGATCGAAGGCCTCGCCATGGGCGCCTTCGCCTCGCTCTACAAGGAGGCGCGCGATCCTCTGCTGCGCCATCTGTGCCAGCTCGTCATGACCGACGAGGCCTTCCACCACAAATTCGGAAAAATCTGGGCCGACCGCACCATTCCGTTCCTAGCCAAGGAAGAGCACGAACAGATCGAGGATTGGGCGGCGCAGGTGTTCCAGATCCTGCTCTTCAATCTGGGCTCGCCGGACCAGAAGAGCTGGATCTACGAAGCCGTCGGCCTCGACCCCGCCTGGTGCCAGCAGGCCTTCATGGAAGCCATCACCGACGCCGCCATCCGCGAGGACATGCAGGAGGCGACCAACATCTTCCGCGTCCTCATCAAGACACTGCTCAAGGCCGGCATCATCACCGACCGCACCAAAGGCGTGTATGCGGCCTATATCGATATGGCCGAGCTCTACGCCGAAGGCGACCGCATGGTCGGCGACGACATCGCCGAGGAAGGCATCAAATACCTGATCAAGCTGAACGGCGGAAAGATGATCCTGCCGTCGCAGACCCTGGCCGCGGCTGAATAAGAACTACGAAGACGGTCGTCTTCAAGAAAGGGCGGCCCGGGCGGATTTGCGTCTTCGGGCAAAGCCAAGGCCTGACAGCGCCAGGCCGATGACGAGGCAAAGCCAGCCGAACATATCGCCGATCCGGTCATAGAGCGTGTTGCCGCCGCGCCGATCCAGAGGCAGATCGCCGACCAGCGTCTTGAAATCCGGCCCGCCGGTAGCCGCCATCGCCATCACCCTTCCGTAGCGATCGTTCAATGTCAGCAGGCCGTTGCGCGCGGAGCGCGCCATCGGCACGCCGTTCTCGATCGAGCGCAATATCGCGACGCGCGCATGGGACGATCCGTCCGCAACGAAATCCCAGGCCGGCACGGCGAGCAGCGCGGGACGAGTCGCAGCCATGTCGCTGCGGATCATCGCCTGGAAATCCATGTCCTTGCAGATTTCGAGGCCGATGCCATTGGCCAGCGCCAGCGGTCCGGGCCCGATCGTGTAGATCGTCTCGAGCCCGGGAACCAGCTTGCGCTTGGTGTAGATGCCCGGCTCGCCGCCGATGGGCGAGAACGCCCACGACACGTTGTACGAGCCATGCGCATCGCGCGCGTCGAACCCGGCCACCAGCGTCGCGCCGCTATCGTGCGCAGCACCGGACAGTTTTGCTTTCAGCGCCGGCTGCCACGCGGCTTGCGCGATCGCGAGCTTTTCCGGCAGCACGATCAGCTTGATGCCCCTGCCTTTCAGTGCGCCGATCGCGCGTACATAGGCGTCGACCGTGTCGGCCGTGTCCTTCTCGTTGTTGCTCTCGGCGGCACTCTGCATCGCGTCGGTATCGATCAGGGCGACGCGCAGGGTCTCGGTTGGCGCCGACATGCGCGCGTAGCCGAACGCGGCGTTCACCGCGAACACCGCCAGCGCCACGGCTGCCGGGAGAATCGTGCGCCGGCGCAGCGAGAGCGCCAGCCCGGCTGAAACCAAACCCAGCAGGAAGGTGATGCCCCACACGCCAACCAGCGAGGCACTCTGCGCCAGCACCGGCATGAACACTTCGGCCGTCGCCGGCGTCGATACCGACCCGCCGCCGGAATTGAAGGAAATCAAAAAATCAAATGCGGTCCACAGCGCCGCGAACGCCAGCACGCCGGCCAGCGGCGTCACGGTGCGCGCGACCAGACGTCCGCCCATGACCGCGATCGCAAACAGCAGCGACGGCACGGTCAGGCCAAGCACCAGCACGACAGTCGGCAGAATGCCGGCATAGGCTTCCAGAACATTGGCGGAGCCCAGCGCATAGCCCGCCCAGGCCGCGAGCAACGCCTGCCAACCTTTGGTATCGCCGAACGCAAACCACAACACCGGAATGGGCGCGAGCCAGGCCAGCCACCATTGCTCGCCGAGCCCGATGGAAAAAAAGAACCCGACCGCGGTCAGTGCGGCGCAAACAATCGCGATCATCGTTTCTCCGGGCTATTGCCGGCGCGGAAACTAGCCGAGGCGCGGCACGATTTCCTGACCGCGCTTGCTCCTGCCGGCACGATTTCCGATTGACAAAACAACGCCCATTCGTCATGAATGAATGTTCATTCATATGTTTATCATCGATGTCTGCTGCACAAGCAACTGATCTAAAAGAGATATCTTCACCAGACGACAAGCGCGCCCGGCTGCTGGCCGCCGCGCTCGAACTGTTCGAGACGCGCGGCTTCGACGGGGTGGCGGTGCCGGAGATCGCGGCCAAAGCCGGGGTGGCGACCGGCACGATCTACCGCTATTTCACGACCAAGGAGGCGCTGGTCAACGCGCTCTACCGGTATTGGAAGGCGGTCTACAACGCCATCGTTCTGGCGCCCCTGCCGCAAGGTCTCGAAACGCGCGACCAGTTCACGACCTATTGGCAGCGCATGATGCAGTTCGCGCAAAACCATCCGCGTGCCACGCGCTTTATGGATCTGCACCATCACGCGCCTTACCTGGATGCCGGCTCGATCGCCGCCGGCGGCACCTACCGCGAAGTCGCCGAAGCGTTCATCGGCCGGGCGCGCGACAGCGGCGCCATCCGCGACATCGATCCCATTTTGGTCGTCGCCCTGATGTGGGGCGCGGCTGTCGGACTGACGAAATTCGCCGGCCAGGGCGCGCTCACATGCGACGCAGCCACCGCCATCGCCATGGAAGAGGCGCTGTGGCGCGCCATCGCAAACGACTGAGAAGGAGAATTCATCATGGCTCGCAAACGCAAGGGTGAAGGACAGACCGCGCTCGTCACCGGCGCCAGCATGGGCATCGGCGTCGACCTCGCCGAATGTTTCGCCAAGGACGGCTATGATCTCATCCTGACGGCGCGATCCGAGACCGCGCTCAAAGAGGTCGCCGACCGCCTCGCCGCCAAGCACAAGATCAAGGCGACGGCGATCGCTACCGATCTGGGTGCGCCCGGCGCCGGCGAAAAACTCTCAGGTGAAATCACGACGCGCGGCCTTACCGTCGATGCCCTGGTCAACAACGCCGGCTACGGCATCGCCGGCGCCTTCAACGGCTCGGAGCGCGCCGGCCAACTCGGCATGATCGATCTCAACGACCGCGCCCTGGTGGAGCTGACGCATATCTACTGGCCGCGCATGCTGGCCAACCGGCGCGGCGGCGTGCTGAACGTGGCCTCGACGGCCTCGTTCCAGCCCGGCCCGCTGATGGCGATCTACTATGCCTCCAAGGCGTTCGTGCTGTCGTTCTCCGAAGCCCTGTGGAAGGAAGCTGAGGGCTCCGGCGTGCTTGTCAGCTGCCTTTGTCCGGGCCCAACCGTCAGCCAATTCCGTGAGCGCGCTGGCACCGGCAAGACACGTCTATCGCGCAATGGCGCACCGATGAGTTCGGCCAAAGTGGCGCAGCTGGGCTACCGCGCCTGGACCCGCAACCGCCGCGTCATGGTCACCGGTGCCCGCAACGCCTTTCTCGCCACCCTGGCTCCGTTCCTGCCGCGCAAGACGCTGCTCGGTATCGTGCACAACATGCAGAGTCCGGCCTGACCCAATTTTTCCTCTCCCCATCTGGGGATGGGGCGCTATGCTGTGCGCATGACCACGACAAAGATCGGCGAGTTCGTCTCCGTCGCGCGCGACGGCGCGATCGCCATCGTCACGATGGATCGCGGCGATGGGCGCAATGCGCTGTCGCGGCAGCTCATTCTGGAATTGACGGAAACGGCGCGCAGCTTTGCCGACGATCTTCAGACGCAAGCCGTCATTGTCGCCGGCAAGGGCGCCTTCACGGCCGGCGCGGATCTGAAAGACCCGGCGATGGCCCGCTGGCAGGCGCACGGCCTGCTCGAGCGCCGCCACATGACGCGCATCGGCCCCGATCTCTGCGACGCCTGGGAGAAGGTCGAGCAGGTCACGATCTGCGCGATCGAGAAATATTGCATCGGCGGCGGCGGTGCGCTGGCGGCGGCCTGCGACTTTCGCATCATGGCCAAAGGCTCGCATATGCGGCTGCCGGAAATTCCGCTCGGCATGAACATGAGCTGGCACGCCGTGCCGCGCCTCGTTGCGCTGATCGGGCCGTCGCGCGCCAAGCAGTTCGTAATCTTCGGCGAGCGGGTCGAAGCCGAGCAGGCGCGTGAATGGGGTCTCGCCGACGAAGTTGTGCCGGACGGCGAGGCGCTGGCCGCCGCGCGGCGCTGGGCGCAGAAGATCGCCAAGCTGCCGCCCAATGCGGTGCGCATGTCCAAGCAGGGCGTCAACGCGGCGGCGAACGCGCTGCACCCGGCCACGACCTTCATGGATCTCGACCAGTACGCGCTGGCCACGACATCGGAAGATTACAAGGAAGCGATCAAGGCCTTCCTCGAAAAGCGCGAACCCAAATTCACCGGCCGCTAGGCGATGCATATCCGCCCTGCTGTCGAAGGCGACATTCCGGCGCTCAAATCGATCTTGCGCAATTCGTGGCTCGTCACCTGGGCGCCCGAACTGGCGTTCGAGACCGTGCAACGCTTCGCGGCAACCGATCCCGCCGGGCAGTACGCGCAGGGCAAATGGCGCGAGTTCATCGTCGCGGAAGATGACGGCGCGTTGCTCGGCATGTTCCACATCGAGGGCGATCACCTGCACGCTATTCATCTGGATCCCAGGCGCAAGCGCCGGCGCATCGGATCGGCATTGATGGATGACGTCGAACGGCGGATTGCGTTGAACCATCGCCAAGCGACGCTGGAGGTGCGGGCATTCAACATCGGCGCCATCGCATTCTACCGGCAGCGTGGCTGGCTGCAGCGCGGCGCCGCCTATCCCGGCACCGAATGCGGCGAACCTTGCGAGACGCTCGAAATGGTCAAGACACTGAACGGGCTGGAATGATTCAGGCCTGCGGAGAATGCGTCGATGACAATAAGCCGTCGACTGGCGCGCTCAGTGCTCGCCGCGCTGATAGAGCGCCAGGGCGTATCCGTCCGGGCTGCGCACCACGAACTCGGTGTGACCGGCCAGCTTGATAAAGACCGGCGGCCCCTCGACCGTGGCGCCCATCGCCTTGGCGCGTTCATGCGCCGCGCGCACGTCCGCTACCTTGCAATAGAGCAGCACGCCCGCGCCGCGCACCGAGCCTTGCGGCAACCGCGCCTCGCCATGCTCTTCCGCATCGGCATGGTGCAGTTGCAGGAAGACCTGTCCCGCCTCGTCAGCCAGCATCTCATACTCGCGCCCGCCATGGACGCTTCTGGCTCCGAGCAGGGATTGAAACCAGCGCGACGTCGCTTCGACGTCGTCCACGAACAGCATGGGCTCAAAAGCCATCGTCGCCTCTCGATTTGTTTGGCGAGCGCTATTCTACAGGCAAGCGCGTCGCGGCGGGAGATCGAAAGTACGCGGTTATTTCGTGATCCGGATCGCGACCTGGGCCAGCAGGACCCTGGCGCCCTTGCGCCCCAGCGCCCGGTCGGCGACGCCTTGCAGGCGGTCGGCGATCTGCACCACATCGGGCTGGCGGTCGGGACGCACGGCGGTAGCGCTGAAACTGATCAGGTTGCGCAGGAAGGCGTCGCGCAGCACCGGCATGGCGTGCTCGGCTTCGCCGCGCAGCTTGGCATCGGGCACGTCGAGGCCAACGCCGATCATCAGCATGCCGACGGGCCGGTCGCCGTCGAGGATGGCCGAGTACATCGGATCGATCATCAGGTAGGAGTCGGATTGCGTGACCTTGTGCTTGGGCGCCTTGCTGTCGCCATCGTCGGCATGCGCCGGCATGGCCAGGACGGCGGCCAGGAACAGCGCGGCTGGGATGGGACGCAATCGCATGGGGCACTCGCACCTTCACGGTCAGGTTTAGGCTATTCTCGGTAAAGCCTTCCTTGACGCGACACGTTCGGAGACCGCCATGACAGTCCACCGCCGCCTTTTGGCAACCGCCGCGCTGCTGCTTGCGGGCACTGCTAGCGCGCTCGCCGCCGACCAGCCGGGGCAGAAATTCAGCATATCCGTCAATGACTTGCCAAAACCCTATGCGACGCCGGGGGTGGCCAATTCGTCGCAACGCATCGCCCGTCCGGCAGGCGTGGTGCCGCAAGTCCCGGCCGGTTTCAAAATCGAGATCTATGCCGAAGGCCTGACCAATCCGCGCTGGATGGCGGTGGCGCCGAACGGCGACGTCTTCCTGGCCGAGCCGGGCGCCGGCCGGGTCACGCTGCTGCACGACGCCGGCGGCAAGGTGGTGGCCAGCACTTTCGCGGACGGTTTCGACAAGCCGCACGGCCTGGCGCTGGCGAAGGGCGCGCTCTATGTCAGCGACGTCAATGCGGTCTGGCGGCTGACCTTTGCCGATGGCGCGATGAAGCCGGCGAAGAAGGAGCGAGTCACCACCGTTTCCGACCTCTCGCCACAGGGCTTCCATTGGACGCGCGACCTCGCCATCGATTCCAAAGGCACGCTCTATGTCGGCATCGGCAGCGCCAGCAATGTCGCCGAGGATGCGCCGACCCGCGCCACGGTGCAGACGGTCAATCCCGACGGCACGCTGAAACCGTTCGCCACGGGCCTGCGCAATGCGGTCGGTTTGCAGTTCTATCCGGGTACGGACGATCTCTTCGCGACTGTCAATGAGCGCGACGGCTATGGCGACGAGATGGTGCCCGATTATCTCACCCATGTGCAGCGGGGCGCGTTTTACGGCTGGCCCTATTCTTATCTCGGCCAGCATCCCGATCCGGACTACGGCAGCAAACGCCCGGACATGGTCGCCAAAGCGGTGATGCCGGATCTGTTGTTTCATGCCCATTCCGCGCCGCTGGGTCTGGTCTTCTACGAAGGCAGCCAGTTCCCGGCGGACTACAAGGGCGACGCCTTCGTGGCGTTGCACGGTTCGTGGAACTCCGGCACGCCGACCGGCTACAAGGTCGTGCTTGTGCCGTTCAAGAACGGCCGCCCCAGCGGTTCTTACGAGAACTTCGCCACCGGGTTCTGGAGCGGCGCCGACCAGCCGGGCTCGCCGGCGCGTGTCTGGGGCCGGCCGGCGGGTCTCGCCATAGCGAAAGACGGCAGCCTGCTGATCGCCGACGATGTGGGCAAGGTGGTGTGGCGGGTGAGTTATGGGGGGACGTAGCGGACGCCAAGTGGGGCGAAGGCTGGCTTGCCAACCGTAGCTGCGCGGGACCGTGGCTCGGCCCTCCTTCGCTCCTGCAGAGCTTCGGAGGGCAACCTCCGCTGCTGCGCAGCGTAGGTTGGTGGAGCTGAGCGGAATCGAACCGCTGGCCTCCTCATTGCGAACGAGGCGCTCTCCCAACTGAGCTACAGCCCCGAACCACGCATTTGCGCCCGAATTTCGGCAGACGCGGCGGGTATGTAGGGAGCGGGGCCTTGCGGTGTCAAGGCTGCCAAGATCGGCCCGCAAGACTGCTTGGAATGCGCTGCCCCAGCCGGTACAAGCGGACGTCGGGGCGCCGGTCGGCGCTTGCTTTGCGAGAGGTCGGCTCCGTTCGATGTCCATCGTCTTCCTCAGTACCTTGCTCTGGCTCGTCGATACGCTCACGGGCCTCTACACCGCGGTGGTCATCGCGGCCGTGGTCGCTAGCTGGCTGATCGCATTCGGCGTCCTCAACATGTCGAACCAGTTCGTGCGCCAGGCGATGCGCGTCCTGGACGCGCTGACCGAACCGTTGTTCCGCCAGGTGCGCCGCGTCATTCCGCCGATTGCGGGGCTCGACCTCTCGCCGATCATCGTGCTGATCGGCATCGAGTTGGTGCGCGTCTTCCTGGACAATCTGATCGTCTATCTGATGGTCCGCGTCTGAGAGTCGCGTGACCGGGAGAGACACGCCATGAGCGCGATCCTCATCGACGGCAAGGCCTTCGCCGCGAAACTGCGCGAGCGCGTGGCGGCGGAGGGCGCGCGGCTAAAATCCGAGCACGGCATCGTGCCGGGTCTCGCCACCGTGCTGGTCGGCAACGATCCGGCGAGCGAGATCTATATTCGCAACAAGGGCAAGGTCGCCGAGGCGATCGGCTTCAATTCGCTGCATCACACGATGCCGGCGGACGCGAGCGAGGCCGAGGTGCTGGCGCATGTCAAGGCGCTCAACGCGGATAAATCCGTACACGGAATATTGGTCCAGATGCCGCTGCCGGGGCAAGTGCGCGAAGCCGCGGTGCTCGACACGCTCGACCCGGCCAAGGATGTCGACGCCCTGACGCCGACCAATGCCGGCTTGCTGGTCAGTGGCCGCGCCCAGCTGATCTCCTGCACGCCGGCCGGCGTGATGATGCTCCTGAAGGAATATGTCGGCGACATCTCGGGACGGGACGCCCTGGTCATCGGCCGATCGCTGCTGTTCGGAAAGCCCGCGGCGCAGCTTTTCCTCGCCGCCAACACCACCGTCACCATGGCGCATTCCAGGACGCGCGATCTGCCCGGATTGGCGCGCCGCGCCGACATCTTGGTCGCCGCCATCGGCAAGCCCAACCACGTGCAAGGCGACTGGGTGAAACCGGGCAGCGTCGTCGTCGATGTGGGCATCAACCGGATCGATGCCGGCGGCGGCAAGACCAAGGTCGTCGGCGATGTGGATTATGAAGCGGCGGCAAGGGTCGCCGGCCATATCACGCCGGTTCCGGGCGGCGTCGGCGCCATGACCATCGTTTGCCTGATGCGCAACACGCTGATCGCGGCCGCTTTGCAGGCCGGCCTCCCACCGCCTAATATTTGAGGGTCATATCCGGGGGGACGTCTGATGCGAAAATATTTCGTCGCGATTTCCGCGATCCTGCTGCTGGCCACGCAAGCGGCGCCTGCCGCCGATGTAAAAGGAGCTTCCATGCCATCCGCACCCATCGTGTTCTTCGACATCGCAGGCCCGGACGCGGCGAAGCTGAAGGAATTCTACGCCGGAAATTTCGGCTGGGAGATCGACGCTACGCTCGGCATCAAGACGCCGCATCTCGACGGCACGTTGCGTCAGGATCCGCCGGAGAAGATCATCTATATCGGCGTCGACAATATCGACGATGCGATGAAGAAGGTGGCGGCTTCGGGCGGCGAGATCGTGACGCCGAAGATTCCGATTCCCGCCGGCGTCTTCGTCCTGTTCAAGGACCCGGCCGGCAATCGCATGGGCCTGGTGCAGCTGAAGAACTAAAGCCGCTCGCGTAGGTCTGCGGCTAGCTTGCCGGGGCCGATGGCGGTGTCGTCCCAATAGGTGACGAATTTTCCATCGGGTCCCATCAGGTAGATGACGCTGGAGTGATCCAGTCCATAATCGCCGTTCTCCAGCGGATGTTTGGCGAAATAGACGCGGTAGTCCGCCGCCACTTTTGTGATGGTCTTGAGATCGCCGGTTAGGCCGATGAATTGCGGACCGAAGGAACGCACATAGGGCCTCAGCACCGCCGGCGTGTCGCGCTCCGGATCGATAGTGATGAAGATCGGCACGATCCGGTCGGCGCCCGGCCCGACTTTCGACAGGGCGTCGGCCATCAGCGCCAGGGTCGTCGGGCACACGTCGGGGCAGTGGGCATAGCCGAAATAGATCAGCATGAAGCGGCCGCCAAAGCCGGCCGAGCCACGTTTGTGTCCGTCCTGGTCGGTCAGAGAGAACGGCGCACCGATGCTAGCCGTCCCGGTGCCGACAACGCGTCCCAGGCCCGGCAGGCTGTCGCTCGCCCGCCAGAGAAAGAAGCCAAGGACAAGCGCGACCGCGAGCGCGATGGGCAGCAGCAGGATGGGCAGTCGGTTCATGCCGTCCATCTTGATTTAACAGGGGCCACGATTGAAGAGGCGCGCCCCGCGACGGATACTGGCGCCGCGCCGCGCCAGCAAGCGGCGAATCGGCGCTGCGAACGGAAAGCTTAGATCATGAGCGATATCCAGAACCGCACGCCGCAAAGGGTCCGCGCTTTCACCGAAACGCCGGCTTCGGCGGCACGGGGCCGGGTGCGGCTGCGCACCTTGTCGAATCTGCGCTGGATGGCGGTCGGCGGCCAGTCGGCGGCGCTGTTCGTCGTCTATTTCGGCTTCGGCTACACGCTGCCGCTGATGCTCTGCGCCGGCGTGATCGCGGCCAGCGCGGTGGTGAACGTCTCGCTGGCGCTGCGCTATCCGGCCAGCCACCGCCTGACCAACCGCGAGGCCACGATCTATCTCGCCTTCGACGTGCTGCAGCTGGCGGCGCTGCTGTTTCTCACCGGCGGCATCACCAATCCGTTCGCCCTGATGTTCCTGGCGCCGGTGGTGATCGCCGCCGCGACGCTCAATCTCGGCAACACGCTGATCCTGGCCGCCATCGCCTTCACCTCCGTCTGCGTGATCTCGGTGTTCCACGAGCCCCTGCCCTGGCCGACGGGCGAGGGACTGGTCCTGCCGACGCTGTATCAGGCGGGCATCTGGGCGTCGCTGGTCATCGGCATTGGTTTCACCTCGATCTATGCCTGGCGCATCGCATCGGAGGGCGCCCGCATGTCGGCGGGTCTGGCCGCGACGCAGTTGGCGCTGTCACGCGAGCATCGCCTGGCCTCGCTCGGCGCCCTGGCGACGGCGGCGGCGCATGAGTTGGGCACGCCGCTCGGCACCATCGCCATCGTGGCGCGAGAACTGGAACGCGCCCTGCCGGCGGGGTCTTCCGAAGCGCTCGACGCGACGCTGCTGCGCGAGCAGGCCGAGCGCTGCCGCGCGATCCTGGCGCGCCTCGCCAATCCCGAAGAGGCCCTGTTCGGCGGAACCGCGCGGCTGCCGCTGGGGCCATTCCTTGAGGACATCGTCGAGCCCTATCGCGGCGAGGATCTGCAGATCACCATCGAGCTCAAGCCCGACGTCGAAGGCGATGCCCCGCCGCAGGTCTGGCGCGCGCCCGAACTGCTGCACGGCCTGGGCAACATCATCGAAAACGCCGCCGACTTCGCCAAGAGCCAGGTGCGCGTGGCGGCGCGCTGGAACGCCAGCCAGCTGCGCATCGCGGTGGAGGATGACGGCCCGGGCTTCGCGCCGGAAATCTTCGAGCGCATCGGCGAGCCCTACATCACTTCGCGGCCCGGCACCTTCGCGCTGGGCGAGACCGAACTTGGCCCCACCGGCACGCTCGACAAGCATGAAGGCATGGGGCTCGGTTTCTTCATCGCCAAGACGCTGCTGGAGCAGACCGGCGCCACCGTCACCGCCGTCAATCCCGACTCCGGCGGGGCCCGCGTCGCCGCCGTGTGGCCGCGCGGCGTGATCGACGGCGAAGGCCCGCCGGGGCGGGGCGAGGGTTAGTCGAGCAATTCGCCGAGGGTGCGCACAACGCGGTCGGGCCTCGCCGCGTGACCCGCCGGCAACCCGCCGCCATGGGGATCGTACCAGATCGCATGAATGCCCAGCTTCTGCGGCGCGATAACTTCCCATTCCAGGTTGTCGCCGACGATCCAGGCTTCATGCGCCGCGACGCCCAGCGCATCAAGCGCATGGCGATAGGCGCGTTCCTCCGGCTTGCCGAAGCCGTGCTCGCCCTCGATCTGAATGTGGTCGAAGAGATGCGCCAGATCGAAGCGCACGATCTTGGCGCGCTGATAGTCGCTGGCCCCGTTGGTGAGCAGCGCGAGCTTCACGCCGCGCGCCCGCAGTTGCGCGATCGTCGCCAGCGCATCGGGAAAGAGCTTCATGTTCTCTTCGCGATAGGCGGTGAAGCGGTCGGCGATGCGATGCTGCAACACGGCCGGCGGAACGGCATGACCGGATGCCGCCAGACGTTCGAACCCGCCTGCGACCGTATCGCGCCGCGAGGCCGGCAGGCCGTGGCGCATGGCGCGATGCCGTTCGGGATCGGAGCGGATCGCGGCTCCCGAGGCCCGGATGGCCGCCACCACGTTTTGGGCTGCCAGCGGCGCGAGTTCCGCCGCGAATTCGCCGACTACCGTGCTCCAAGCCAGCTCCGGGCGGCCGTAGGCGGCGATGATCGTGTCGTCCAGGTCGAACAGGATGGCTCTGGGAAGCTGAGGCATGGCAGGGGTTTAGCACTCTGGGCTGGCGTGGGTTGAGGTGTTGGGGGGCGCGGTATATGAACGCGCCAGATTTGAGGCCTTTAGGACTCCCATATGAACGCCGGCGAAGACAAGACCCTGCTCCTGGTCGAGGACGACCGCCCCCTGCGCGAGCGGCTGGCCCGCGCCATGGAGGCGCGTGGCTTCACGGTCTCGATCGCCGAAAGCGTCGCCGAGGGTAAGGCCAAGGCCAAGGAGGCCCCGCCGGCCTATGCGGTGGTCGATCTGAAGCTCGACGACGGCAACGGCCTGGACGTGGTGGAGACGCTGCATGTGGTCAGGCCCGACAGCCGGGTGGTGGTACTGACCGGCTTCGGCAACATCGCGACCGCCGTGGCGGCGGTGAAATACGGCGCCATCGACTACCTGCCCAAGCCGGCCGATGCCGATGACATCCTGGCCGCGCTGATGGCGCAGCCCGGCTCCAAGCCCAAGCCGCCGGAAAACCCCATGTCGGCCGATCGCGTGCGCTGGGAACACATCCAGCGGGTCTATGAGCTGTGCGGCCACAACGTCTCGGAAACCGCGCGCCGCTTGAACATGCACCGGCGCACGCTGCAACGGATTTTGGCGAAGAGAAGTCCGCGCTAGCGTTTAGCTTTCGCCGCGTCGGTTTCTTTTTGAAGCTTTTTCGGTGCAACCGCGCGCCAGCGTCGCTCCAGCAGGGCGCGAAGCGTTGGGCCATCGAGCTTGTCTATGCGCGCCAGCAGGCCCTTGTAGTTCTTGAAGTGGTCGGTGATGTAAAAGGTGCCGGGGTCGGCGGCGATCAGATGGTCGCGCTCTTCCATCGTTTGCGTCAGCAGCATGATGTCTTCGCGCTTGTGCGAGCCGACTTGCACGAACAACTTCTTGCCGACGAAGAACGCCGGCGTTCCGTAGGAGGGTTTTTCGTACACGCCGGAAAATGACTGGGCGATCTTGCGGGCCCGGGCTTTGGTCAACACCATGGCTCAAGCCTTACGCGTCCTCTTCGCCGCCGCCTTGCGCAGCGGCGCGGGCGAAGGCTGCTGGCCCAGGTCTTTCAACATCTTCTTCGGCGCGATGGCGCGCCAGCGGCGTTCCAGTATCTTGCGCAGCATGTCCTTGTCGATGCGGGCGATGCGCACCAATACGGAAGGATAATTCCTGTAGTGATCGGTGATGAAATAGGTCTTGGGGTCCATCTCGATCAGATTGTCGCGCTCGTCGATCGAATCGACGATCCAGACGATGGAATCGTCTTCGCCGCGCAGCCGCGTGAAGAACTTCTTCTCGATCTTGAAGGCGGGTTGTCCGTAGGACGATTCCTCCTTCGCGCCGGGAAAGGACAGAGCGATCTTCTTCAAATCAGCTTTGGTGATCGGCATCGGGCAGCACCGTCGTGTGGCGAGGATCTTCGGCGAGTTCGAGCAAGGCGGCCAAGCGGTCCGCCGCCACTTTGGCGAAGCGCAGCGTGACGGCCTTGCGCCGGCTGCCATGGACCGGCGCCGGAATGGCCGGCCGCACGATGGCGCCGCCATACTTGTCGGCGACGATCAGGCCGGTTCCGGGCGGCACGTGCCCGTCGGGGAAGTCGGGCGGAATGGCGAAATAGAAGTGCTCGCAGAACTCCAGATATTCCGGCCACTTGGTGTCGCCGCGCAGATCGGCCAAGGCGACCTTGATCTCGACACCCAGCAGAGTTCCATCCGCGCCCAGCGCCGCGACGTCGAGCCGCCGGCCGTTCGCCAGCGTGAATTCCAAAATCGGACTGAAGCCTTGCTGCAGCAGCAGCCGGCTGACGCCGCGTGCCACCTCTACCGCCGTCGCTGTCGAAATCACCGCCATGGCCGATTGGAACATTTAAGGAACAGAAGATCAATCTTTACGCCTTTCGAATGTGTCATGCGGGAACACCGGGGATCGATTGTCTTGCCGATGCGTTTTGCCTACACGGTGCTGGCGCTGCAATGACGCGCGCCAAATCAAGGGATTATCTGATGTTTCTGAGAACGATGGCGCTCGCGGTTGCTGGCGCGGTTTGCATCGCGACGGCGGCGTTTGCGGCCGATTTCGAGATCAAGAACGGCACGGACAAGAACGTCCATCACCTCTATCTCTCGCCGGCCAGCCAGACCAACTGGGGCCCGGATCAGTTGGGCAGCGGCCACAATGACGTCATCGACGCGGGCGGCACGTTCACGCTGACCGGCGTCGAAGACGGTGCCTACGACGTCAAGCTCGTACTCGAAGACGGCACGGCCTGCGTTGCCAAGGACGTCAAGTTCGAAGGCGACATGGAATGGACGATCGACCCGGACATGGTCGAGAGCTGCTAAGTCTCGCCGCGATCGCGAAAACCAAAAAGGGCGGCAGGATTTCCTGCCGCCCTTTTTGTTTGTCCGCGGTGAGACCGCCTTACTCCGCCGCGAGCAGCGCTGCGCTCTTGCTGCGGTCGGCGAAGTTGATGGTCTGGAGGTATTTGATGCCCTCCTCGGCGATGTCGTCGCCGACCATGCGGTCGCCTTCGTTCTTGAGTTCGTCCATGTCGACATACATGCTGTAGACCGCCCTGGTGCGGTCGGTGATGATGCCGGCATTGAGCAGCGTCTTGATGAGGACGCGGAAGATGTTGGCCGATTGTTTCATGCCTTCGCGGCGGTGGGCGTCGGTGAAGGCTTCCAGGATCGCGGCGCGCGCCTCCTGCCAGTCGATGCCGACGCTGTCATAGACGACCTGCATCTGCTCGGCGTTGACGAGGTTGAACAGCAGCGTCTGGAAGCATTGCGCGGCCCAGTCCTCGACCAGTTCCTGTTCGTCCTTCGACAGTTTGGGGATCGTGCGGTCGGCCCAGATCTTTCCGAATTTGTGGTGGAAGGCCTCGTCGGTCATCACCAGCTGGCAGAGCTTCACGAGGAGTGGATCCTGCGCGTTCTGATACAGCGTCGCGAAGGCGCCCATGGCCAGGCCCTCGACCAGCATCTGCATGCCGACAATCTTCTTGTAGACTTCCGGCGCGCCGACCATTTCGGTCAGGAGATTCTGCAGCGTGGCGCCGCAGGGCAGCGGTGCACCCCAACGGGCGTGGATGTAGTTCGAAAAGCCGGTGACGTGACGGGCTTCCTCGCGCGTCTGGTTGGCGGCGTATTCCTGCGCTCCCGGATCGCGCAGGATGTGGCAGAGCGAGGCCGAAAGCGCCAGCGCGCCCTGTTCGCCATGCAGGATGGCCGACAGCTGCCAGCGCGTCGATTCGTTGGCGAATTTGATCTTCTGCTCCGGCGTCATCTTCTCGCCGATGCGGGTGTGGAAGATCGGGAAGAAGCGCTCGGGCAGAATCGTATTCTTGGTGGTGTCGAAGGGCGCCGAGAAGTCGATGTATTTCTTGTCCTGCGGATCCCAGAAATGGTCGTGCGTCGCGCTGATGATCTTGTCGAAGGCCGTCGTGCGCACGCCGTAGCGCAGCGGGCTCAGCATCGCAGGAAAATCGTCGGGCGCCACCGCGTCATAGGCGTTGTCTTTGGTGATCTGGACCATGGCGTGCACTCCGGCGTCTTCGAGGCAAATAGTGACGAAGGCGTCACTGTGAAGATGTGGGCCGCAAAAGTCAATAAAAATGACGCGGGCGTCATATTCATGACACAGGCGCGGGCCGTCCGAGAGTCCGGGAACCTTTAGCGGCTGCGGGCATCCAATGGGGTAGGGAGAACGACATGGCCGCAAGCGCGCTCGAGGATCTTGGCCGGTTGAGCGAGTCCGATCTCGCCGCCGGCATCGCGCGCAATGATGTCCGCGCCGTGCGGCAGGTGACGCAGGCCAACAACCAGCGCCTGTTTCGCGTCGCCTGGAGCATCCTGCGCAACAAATCCGAGGCCGAGGACGCGGTCCAGGAATCCTATCTGCGCGGCTTTGCCGCCATCGGGTCGTTCCACGGCCAGTCGTCGCTTTCGACCTGGCTGACCCGCATCGCCATCAACGAAGCGCTGGGGCGCAAGCGCCAAGCGGGCCGCCGCGCCGCGTTCCTTGCCGAAAATTCGGTCGCCGTGCTCGACACCTATCGTGAGAAACTCATGGGACGTCCAAGCGCGACGCCAGAAGCCGACATCATGCACAAGCAGCTTGCCAAGGTTCTGGAAGATGCAGTGGCGCAACTGCCCGATACCTTCCGCACCGTCTTCGTGCTGCGCGAGATCGAAGGCCTCAGCATCAGCGAAACCGCCGAACTGCTCGAGATTCCGGAGGAGACGGTGAAGACGCGCTTTCACCGCGCCCGTATTCGTCTGCGGCGCATGCTCGATCCCGAACTCAAGAGCGCGCTCGACGAAACCGTGACGTTCGCCGGCGCCGACTGCGCAAGGCTGACGGCAAAAGTTCTGCAACGGCTCGGACACGAGCCCAACATGGAAGAAGACGCATCATGATCGACGGTATCGCGGGAACACGGCGCGGCATTCTGACGGGCGGCGCCAAGACGCTGTCGGCGGCAGGACTGTTCGCCCTTATGGGTTCATCGGGCAGCGCGTTGGCGGCCGCCAATCCGTCGCAGGACGCCGCCCTCCTGAACGCGGCGCTCGGGCTTGAGCACGAGGGCATCGCAGCATATCAGCTTGGCGCGGAGAGCAAGTTGCTGCAGCCCGCCGTGCTGTCGCTTGCGGTCACCTTCCAGGGTCATCACAAGCAGCATCGCGACGATCTCATCGCCGCGATGAAGCGGCTCGGCGGCGTACCGGTCGCGGCCAAGTCGCTCCAGGATTATGCGAAGGAACTCAACGCGGCATCGCTCAAGGATCAGGCGGGCGTGCTGCGCCTTGCCCTGAAGCTGGAACGGGGCGCGACCAACGCCTATCTCGGGATCATTCCGTCGCTCGGCGCCTCCGATCTGCACACGCTGGCCGCGCGCACGGCCTGCGACGAGGCTTTTCACGCCGCCATCCTGGGCCAGGCATTGAGCGAGGCGATCCCGCAAAAGGCGCCGTTGTTCGGCTGACCTTCGATATGACAACGAAGACAGGCCGGCGGCACGTTGCGGCGATGCTGACCGTTTGCCTGGCCGCGCTGCTGCCCCTCCCGGCGTCGGCCGTGCCGCTCCCGGGAAATCCTTCCCGGGGCGCGGCGTTTTATGAAAGCCATTGCGGCGCCTGCCACTCGCTCGATGCCAACCGCGTTGGCCCGATGCATCGCGGCGTGTTTGGGCGCAAGGCAGGCAGCGTGCCGGATTTTCATTATACGCGGGCGCTGAAGACGTCGGGCTTCGTGTGGAGCGCGGTTGCACTCGACCGCTGGCTGACCAATCCGCAAGCCATGGTGCCGGGCACGGCGATGGGGCTTCGCGTGGCGTCGCCGCAGGATCGCGCCGACGTGATCGCCTATTTGAAGCAACAATCCGGCGCCGGGAAGTAATCGCCGGTTCAGATTTTTTCGCTGAGCGAACCTTTGGTGGACGCGACGCCGCCCTCGAGCCGCTCGTCGGGTGCGATCGCCTGGCGCAGCGCGCGGGCAAGACCCTTGAAGCACGACTCGACGATATGGTGGCTGTTCTCGGCGTATAGATTTTCGACATGCAGGCAGACGCCCGCATTCTGCGCGAAGGCCTGGAACCACTCCTTGAACAGCTCGGTGTCCATCTCGCCCAATTTGGGCTTTGGAATCGTCACCTTCCAGATCAGATAGGGCCGGTTGGAGACGTCGATGGCGACTCGGGTCAGGCACTCGTCCATCGGAATCAGCGCCGAGCCGAAGCGGGTGATGCCGGAAAAATCGCCCAGCGCCTTCTTCACCGCCTGGCCGATGACGATGCCGGTGTCCTCGGTGGTGTGGTGATAGTCGACATGCAGGTCACCGCTGGCGCGGACCTTGAGGTCGATCATCGAGTGGCGGCCGAAGCTCTCCAGCATGTGATCCAAAAAACCGATGCCGGTATCGATATCGCAGTCCCCCGTGCCATCCAGGTCGAGCGAAACCGCGATTTCGGTCTCGCGGGTCTTTCTTTCAACGGTTGCAGTACGCATGGGCATGTTCCGGGGCGAATCCAAGGTTTATTATCGCAATCGCCCTCTGCTGTCGAAGGATGGCCGCCATGCCCCTCTTAAGGTGTGTTAACGCCGCATGGACTGCCGCATGCCTGTTCGTCCCGATTTGTGCGCTTGCCGATGATGCAGGCGCGCCCGATTGTACGAGCGCACCATGTCGCGCGGCACGGACCGTCGACCTGCGCTTTGGCGAAAACGAACTGCGCTTCGGCGTTCCGGTTTCGCCCTACACGACCGGCGACGGCCACATCGTGATCTTTCCCGGCGAGCGGCTCGTCTTTCTGTTTTCCTCCACCGCAGATGCACCGGGCACGCCCCGGTTCGTTCGTGAGGAAGCAATCGACGCGCCGGAAGGCGCGCTGAAGGACGCCCCGCCAGGAACCCTCATCCTCAACTATGGTCAATTCGCCGGCAAAGACACGATGACGTTGACGCTGCAGCATAACCTGCCGGCGACGTTGAAGCTGAAGGCTTTCATGTCGGTGCCTGGCCCCGACGGTTTCAAGCTGACCTACACTTCGACCTGCCCGATCATGCCCAACATCGTCGGCATGGAGAATTGGGTTCAGCCCTTGGGCCTCATCATTCTCGAGGACTTTGCCTTCCAGAAAGGCGCGCCGGGCACGATGGTTTGCGACTAGGCCGGCAAGCGAAACACCTGCGTCGCGGGCTCGGCCCCATTGGTCCCCATCAAAGCCAGCGTGCCGGTCGCGGCATTGGCGTTGAAGGCCAAACGGCTATGGGCGTTGGCGATCGGCGATTTGAACCACGAGAAATCGCTGGCGAAATCGGCGTCCGACAACGCGCGCGCTGAAGCCGCACGGCCCAGACTGTCGATCGGACGCGGCCGCCAGCCGAGGCCGTTCTGGTTCAGCCTTGTCTCGAAATGATTGGCGACACAGGTCGACGAGCCCTCAAGACTGCGGATCGCGGCTTCGGTCTCGGTGCGCTCGACGACGCAACCTTCGCCCGCCTGCGGGCCGGACAGGATGAAGATCGCGGGCACGGCGAGGCATGCCTCGCTCAAGCGTTTCTTCGCCGCGGCGAAGTCCGGCGCCGTCTCCAGCACCTGGCGCAGCAGATGCGCCGGCGGCATGCCGCTGCCGCCCTTCACGGCGATGCGGTTGCGCAGCCAGTCTCCGGCATAGCCGGCGCGATGGCGCCGCATCGGTGCCTGGTTGATCGCCGCTGCGAAGCGTCCGGGCGCCAGGCCCTGGAAGCTGCCGCTGAGGCCCGGCCAGGTCATGTTGAAGAATTCGCCCGCCGGACCCGATTGCCGCGCCACCACCATATGCGTGCCGAGATTGGGAAACGGCCAGTCCAGGACGCGGCGCAGTGTCGGACCGTCCCGCCAGACGCCGCTGGTGCAGCCCCACTCGAAACAGACGTTGAGAAAATGCACGCCGCGAATGCCCAAATGATCGGCCAACGAGTCGATTTCGCGCAGATAGGGATTGTCCGAACGCGCCAGCCATTGCCGCGACGCCCGGTCGCCCAGCGGCATGGCGACGGCGCCGGCGGCGCGGCTGACCATGCCGAACGTATTCGTCGCCGCGTTCGCCAGCGACCGCGCCGTATCGGGAAACAGCTTCAACAAGTCGAGCGACGTGCCGCCGCGAATGTCGGCGAAGGGGATTTGCGGCAGCGCGTTCATTTTCAGTTCGATGGATTGCTCGACCAGTTGCCGTACATCGGATTGGGCAGCAGGAAGAGGTTGGTGCCGATGCCCGCGCCGGAATCCTTTTGCGTCATGGCGCGCAGGATGTCGCCCTTCTTGCCCAGGATGGCCAGATCGGTGACCTGATCGCCGACCCACATCACCGCTTTGGGATGCCCGCCGAATTTGCGCGTCAGCGCCGCGACCGCGCCTCGCCAGCGCCTGGTCTTGTCGGAGGTATCCGCCATGCCGATCTCATAGTCGAACCAGATGCCGGCCTGCTTGAGGTTGGCCTGCGTCACCGCATCGTCCTTTTGCGCGCGATTGGTGACGATGCCGACCAGCCCGCCCAGTCTGTGCACGGCATTGGTGAACGCCGCCGCGCCCGGCACGTCGCGCGCCATGCCGGCGGCGACCCAGCTTTCCCATTGCGCATCCTTGAACTCGCCGCCGCAGGATTGGCGCTCGCGCTCGAACAGGGAATTATCGATCACGGTCTCGTCGGCGTCCATCAGCACGATCCACTGGCTACGCTTGTTCGCCTTGGCCAAGCGCTCGGCGGCGCGCAAAGCGTCGTCATAGGCGCTCAACGTCAGCCGGCAATATTCCAGGGAATTGCGCTGCCAATGTGTTGCCGAGGAGGGCTTGGCCGTCGGCACGGGGCACTGCCAGGGATTGGCGTCCCCGGCGGCTGGCGACGGGATGGTTTCCACCCTTGTCATACGCGCCTGGCAGTCATAGGTCAGCGGTGCGGCGCTCGCCGATGGCATGAGGGCAGCCGCGCCGAAAGCGGCAAAAGCTATGACGATCGCGCGCATGGCTTACTCCGAAGTTGCGCGATACTAGGCGGGAGCACAATGCGATGAAAGCGGCGGCCGGATGACGACGGTATTATCGGTGCGCAAGAACGGCCGCGTCGTCGTGGCCGGCGACGGGCAGGTGACGGCCGGCGCCACCGTGATGAAGGCCAATGCCCGCAAGGTGCGCCGCATCGGCAAGGGCGCCAATGGAGGAGATGTTCTGGTCGGTTTCGCCGGCGCCACCGCCGACGCCTTTGCGCTGTCGGAGCGGCTGGAATCCAAGATCGAGCAGCATCCCGGCAACCTCGCCCGCGCCTGCGTCGAGCTGGCCAAGGACTGGCGCACCGATCGCTATCTGCGCCGGCTCGAAGCGATGATGGCCGTGGCGGACGCCAGGACCTCGTTCATTCTTTCGGGTACGGGCGACGTCGTGGAACCGGAAGACGGCCTGATCGGCATCGGCTCGGGCGGACCGTTCGCGCTGGCGGCGGCCCGCGCCCTGATCGGCCTCGATCTGCCGGCCGAGGAAATCGCTCGCCGCGCCATGAAGATCGCCGCCGATATTTGCGTTTACACCAACGACAACATTGTTCTGGAGAGCCTTGAGACGGTATGAGCAGTTCCTTCACCCCGCGCGAAATCGTTTCCGAACTCGATCGCCACATCGTCGGCCAGCATGACGCCAAGCGCGCCGTCGCCATCGCCTTGCGCAACCGCTGGCGCCGGCAACAACTGCCGCCCGAATTGCGCGAAGAAGTTCTGCCGAAGAATATTCTCATGATCGGGCCGACCGGTGTCGGCAAGACCGAGATTTCGCGGCGCCTGGCAAGATTGGCGCAAGCCCCCTTCCTCAAGGTCGAAGCCACCAAGTTCACCGAGGTCGGCTATGTCGGCCGCGATGTCGAGCAGATCGTGCGCGATCTCGTCGAAGTCGCCATCGGCCAGGTGCGCAGCGCCAAGCGCCGCGACGTCGAGGCCACGGCCGAAGCGCGGGCCGAGGACCGCTTGCTCGACGCCTTGGTCGGCGCCTCCAGCGGCAACACGCGCGAGACCTTCCGCAAGTCGCTGCGCGCCGGCGAACTCGACGCCAAGGAGGTGGAGCTGGAGATGAGCGACGCCGGCGGCATGCCGTCGTTTGAGATCCCCGGCATGCCGAGCGCGCAGATTTCCATGCTCAACCTCTCCGACATGTTCGGCAAGGCGTTCGGCGGCAAGGGCAAGAAGCGCCGCATGACGGTCGCGGCCGCGCATGCGCCGCTGGTGGCGGAGGAAGCCGACAAGCTGCTCGACAACGATACGATCCTGCGCGAGGCGATCGAAGCGGTGGAGAACAACGGCATCGTCTTCCTCGACGAGATCGACAAGATCTGCGCCCGCAGCGAGCATCGCGGCGGCGGCGACGTTTCCCGCGAGGGCGTGCAGCGCGATCTGCTGCCGCTGATCGAAGGCACGACGGTGGCGACCAAGCACGGTCAGGTGAAGACCGATCACATCCTGTTCATCGCCTCGGGCGCGTTTCACACCGCCAAGCCGTCGGATCTGCTGCCCGAGCTGCAGGGACGCCTGCCGATCCGCGTCGAGTTGAAAGCGCTGACGCGCGACGATTTTCAGCGCATCCTCACCGAGCCCGAGGCCAGCCTGATCAAGCAGTATGTCGCCCTGCTCCACACCGAGGGCGTGACGCTCGATTTCACGCAAGACGGCATCGGCGCCATCGCCGACGTCGCGGCGCAGGTGAATGCATCGGTCGAGAACATCGGCGCCCGCCGGCTGCAGACCGTCATGGAACGCGTGCTGGACGAGGTCAGCTTCTCGGCCAGCGAGCGTGGCGGCGACACGGTCACGATCGACGGCGCCTATGTCCATTCGCGTGTCGACGATCTGGCGAAGGACCAGGACCTCTCGCGATTTATCCTTTAACCCGGCTGCTTGTCGAAGGCGTGAATCTTCGGGTCCAGGTGCGCCCAGGGCTGCGCCGAAACTTTCCACAGATAGGCGGTCGGCTTCAGCCAACTGGGATCGTCGAGCGAGCCTGCCTTGATCGCCCAGAGCTGCGGATTGCCGGCCAGCGCGCTGAACAGGGGCGTGCCGCAGGTGCCGCAGAACTGGCGCGCGACTTCGTTGCCGCTTTCGCCTTTGACGGCGTAGCTCTTCACCTCGCCCTTGGTCAGCTTGAAGGCCGGCTTGGGCACCACCACGACCGCGGCCGGCTCGCCGCCCGAGGCATATTGGCAATCGCGGCAATGGCACAGCATGAAGGCCACCGGTTCGCTTGAGACTTCATAGCGGACGGCCTTGCAGGCGCAACCGCCCTCAAATGGCGCAACCATGGACTTTATTCTCCGGCATTTTTCGGTTCCACACTCTATAGGTAGGACCGATTTGAGCGCCAGTTGACCCGGCAGGGGATTGTTGCAAAAAGCTGCCCCTTCGTCTGGGTCATAAAGGGGTCATTTGGTCATGGCGCGGCAAAACTATCTCTTCACCAGCGAAAGCGTGGCCGAGGGTCATCCCGACAAGGTGTCGGACCGCATCTCCGACGAAGTCGTCGATCTGTTCTTTCGCGAAGGCCCCAAGGCCGGCATGAGCCCCTGGGACATCCGCGTCGCCTGCGAAACCCTCTGCACCACCAACCGCGTCGTCATCGCCGGCGAGACGCGCGGCCCCAAGCAGATCATGGAAGACAGCATCATCGAAGTTGCGCGCAACGCGATTAAGGACATCGGCTACGAGCAGGACGGCTTTCACTGGCGACACGCCAACATCGAAGTGCTGCTGCACGCCCAGTCGCCGCATATCGCCCAAGGTGTGGATGCGAGCGGCAACAAGGATGAAGGCGCGGGCGACCAGGGCATCATGTTCGGCTACGCATGCCGCGAGACGCCCGCTCTGATGCCGGCGCCGCTGTTCTACAGCCACAAGATTCTCGAAATTCTCGCCCAGGCGCGCAAGAGCGGCAGGGAAAAGACGCTCGGTCCCGACGCCAAGAGTCAGGTGACCGTGCAGTACGACAACGGCAAGCCGGTCGGCGTCACGCAGATCGTGCTCTCGACGCAGCATCTCGACGAAAAGCAGACCTCGGCCGACATTCACAAGATCGTCGAACCCTATATCCGCCAAGCGCTCCCGGCGGGCTGGATCAGCGACAAGACCATCTGGCACGTCAATCCGACCGGCGCCTTCGTGGTCGGCGGACCGGACGGCGATTGCGGCCTCACGGGGCGCAAGATCATCGTCGACACCTATGGCGGCGCGGCCCCGCATGGCGGCGGCGCGTTCTCGGGAAAAGATCCGACCAAGGTCGACCGCTCCGCGGCCTATGCCGCGCGCTACCTCGCCAAGAACGTCGTGGCCGCGGGCCTCGCCGATCGCTGCACGATCCAGATTTCCTATGCCATCGGCGTCGCCGAGCCGCTGTCGGTCTATGTCGACACGCACGGCACCGGCAAGATGGACGAGGCCAAGCTGGAAAGAATCCTGCCCGAGCTGATGAGCCTGAAGCCGCGCAACATCCGCGAACATCTGGGTCTCAACCGGCCGATCTATGCGCGCACCGCCGCCTACGGTCATTTCGGCCGCGAGCCCGATTCCGAAGGCGGCTTCTCCTGGGAGAAGACCGATCTCGCCGACGCGCTCAAGCGCGCGGTCTGAGTTGCCGTCTGATTTGAACGAATGGCCGGAGCGGCAGCGCCGTCTTCTATATGGTCGTCGCAAGGGCCCGAAGCTATCGGCGCATCAACAGGCGCTGCGCGACACACTGCTGCCGAAGCTGTTGCTTCACCTTGAAAAGGATCGCGATCCGCGCAGCTATTTCGCCGAACCGGTCGACGATGTCTGGCTCGAAGTCGGTTACGGCTCGGGCGAGCACCTGTTGTGGCAGGCGCAAGCCAATCCATCGGTCGGCCTGATCGGCGCGGAGCCCTACATCTCGGGCACCGCGAAACTGTTGAGCAAGCTCGAACGCGAACCGGTGCCGAACATCCGCCTCTACGAAGACGATGCCCGCGACATCATCGAAGCGCTGCCGCCGCAAAGCGTTGGCCGGTTCTTCATCCTGTTTCCCGATCCCTGGCACAAGACGCGCCATCACAAGCGCCGTTTCGTCCAAACCGGGATGCTGGACAGCCTCGCGCGTATCCTCAAAGCCGGCGCTGAATTTCGCTTCGCCAGCGACGATGCGGGGTATCTGGCCTATGCCCTGGAGCGGCTGATGGCCCATCCGGCCTTCGCCTGGACGGCGCAAGGCCCCTCGGACTGGAAGAGCCGCCCTGCCGGCTGGCCCGCGACCCGCTACGAAGCCAAGGAATTGCACGGTTCCCCGGCATTCCTTCGTTTCGTCAGGACTGATAAGCTGACGCCATGAACCTCGAAGACGACAACGACATCAAGCCGCGCCCCGAAATCTGGGAAAAAGCCGTGATCGGCTTTGCCGCGCTTCTGACGCTTTGCGGCGTCGGCGTTTGCTTCTTTTCGTTCACCATCACCCCGGCCAAGCCGCCCGCAGCCCAGACCGAGATGAGCCTGCAGCCGGGCGAAGTCATGATCGGCATCGGCAAGGGCCAGACGATCGGCCCAATTCCCCCGATCAACATTCCGCAACCCGCGCCGTCCCGTCCGGCCCCTGCCGGCGGCCACCCTTGAATTAAACCCCTTGGCGGCGTACATAGCCGCCATCCCAGACAACAGACGACCTGTTGTGTGGCGGTTCGAAAGGACCGCCGCGCGGGAAAACCATTGTCCATGGCCGGTCTCCGAGCCGGCCACCAGGAAAAAAGAGAGTTTTCGCCCATTATTTCGCAGATTGCCCATCTTGAGCCGATCGTCGAACCCGCCGTGGAAGCGGCAGGGTTCCGGCTCGTACGCCTGCGCCTGATGGGCGGCAACACCAAGACGCTGCAGATCATGGCCGAGCGGCCCGACGGCACGATGAACGTCGAAGGCTGCGCCATCCTCGCCCGCGCGCTCCAGGATTTCCTCGAAAAGGAAAATCCGCTGGAAGGCGACTACGAACTGGAAGTGTCGTCGCCCGGCATCGACCGGCCGCTGACCCGTATCGCCGATTTCGCGCGCTGGGCCGGTCACGAAGCCAAGCTGGAACTGCATACCCCCATTAGGAGCGTTGGCGATAGCCAGAGCGACCAATCGATCAAAGAGCGCAAGCGTTTCCGAGGGAGGCTGCTGGGCCTCGACGGCCAGGACGTCACAATCGAAAGCCAAGGTCTGCGTATCGCCATCCCGTTCCGGCAGATCGCCGAGGCGAAACTGGTGCTGACCGATGCGCTCATCGCCGAAGATCTGAAGGCGCGCAAACGCGCCGATTCGTTGGCCCCGTGCGCGGAGGCGCACAAAAATTAGAAGTGCGCAAGCGCACGATTAGGAGAAAAGTATCATGGCTGCCATTGCCGCAAACCGGACGGAACTTCTGCAGATCGCGGATGCCGTCGCACGCGACAAGTCGATCGACAAGCAGGTCGTGCTCACCGCTATGGAGGAGGCGATGCAGCGCGCCGCCAAGGCCCATTACGGCAGCGAGAACGACATCAAGGTCGACATCGATCCCAAGACCGGCGAGACCCATGTCTCGCGCTACCTCCACGTCGTCGAACTGGTCGAGAACGACAAGACCGAGATCAGCCTCGCCGACGCGCGGGCGCGCAACCCCGCCGCCCAGGTCGGCGACATCATCGCCGAGACGCTGCCGCCGGTCGATTTCAACCGCATCAATGCGCAGAACGCCAAGCAGGTGATCGTGCAGAAGGTGCGCGACGCCGAGCGCGAGCGCCAGTTCGATGAATACAAGGACCGCATCGGCGAGATCGTCCACGGCATCGTCAAGCGTTCGGAATTCGGCTCGGTCGTTGTCGACCTCGGCCGCGCCGAGGGCGTGGTGCGCCGCGACGAGATGATCCCGCGCGAGAGCTTCCGCGCCGGCGACCGCATCCGCGCCTATATCTACGATGTGCGCCGCGAAACGCGCGGACCGCAGATCTTCCTGTCGCGCAGCCATCCGCAATTCATGGTCCGCCTGTTCGCGCAGGAAGTGCCGGAAATCTATGACGGCATCATCGAGATACGCGCCGTGGCGCGCGATCCGGGTTCCCGCGCCAAGATCGCGGTGATTTCCAAGGATTCGAGCATCGATCCGGTCGGCGCCTGCGTCGGCATGCGCGGCGTGCGCGTGCAGGCCGTGGTGCAGGAACTGCAAGGCGAGCGCATCGACATCATCCCGTGGTCCGGCGAAGCGGCGACCTTCATTGTGAATGCATTGGCGCCGGCGGAAGTCTCAAAGGTCGTGCTCGACGAAGACACGCACCGCGTCGAAGTTGTCGTGCCCGACGAACAACTCTCGCTCGCCATCGGCCGCCGCGGCCAGAACGTCCGCCTGGCGTCGCAGCTCACCGGCTGGCAGATCGACATTCTGACGGAAGCCGAAGAGTCCGAGCGCCGCCAGAAGGAATTCTCCGAGCGCACCAAGCTGTTCATGGAATCGCTCGATGTCGACGAGACCGTGGCCCAGCTTCTGGCCTCCGAGGGCTTCGCCTCGATCGAGGACGTGGCCTATGTGCCGCTGGGCGAGCTCGGCGCCGTCGAAGGCTTTGACGAGGAAACCGCGCAGGAATTGCAGCAACGGGCATTGGAATTCATCGAGGCGAAGAACAAGGAAATGGACGACAAGCGCAAGGAACTGGGCGTCACCGACGACGTGCTGGAGGTCGACGGCATCACTTCCGCCATGGCCGTCGCGCTCGGCGAAGCCGGCATCAAGAGCCTCGAAGACCTCGCAGGCTGCGCCACCGACGATCTGCTCGGCTATTACGAAGTCAACAAGGAGAAGGAGCGCGTGCGCATTCCCGGCGCGCTCGAAGGCTTCAACCTGACCAACGAAGACGCCAACGCCATCGTCATGAAGGCGCGTGTCAAGATGGGTTGGATCGAAGAACTGCCTGAGCCCGAAGCCGCGGCAGAGGACGGCGACGTGACGGAGGAAGAGTCCGCTTGAACCAAAGCCTGGCCATCGAGGAAGAGGACGAAACGATGCGGGAAAGACGCTGCATCGTGAGCGGCGAGGTCTTGCCGGAAGGCAAGCTCATCCGCTTCGTCGTCTCGCCCGATGGCGAGGTCACGCCCGACATCGCGGTGACGCTGCCGGGCCGAGGCATCTGGGCCGGCGCCACGCGCGAGACTCTGAACACGGCGATGAAGAAAAATCTCTTCGCCAAGGCTGCCAAGGCGCAAGTCAAGGTTGCGCCCGATCTGGCGGCGCGCGTCGAAACGCTGCTGGTGTCGCGCATGCTGGCCGATCTGGGGCTGGCGCGGCGTTCGGGCGCCATCCTGCTGGGCTTCGAGACCGTGCTGCAGGCGGTGCAATCGGAGACGCCGCCGGCGCTGTTGGTCGAAGCCAGCGATGGCGCCGCCGACGGCAAACGCAAATTGTTCGGCGCGGCCCATGCGCGGGGCCGGAAAATCCAGACGATTGAGTGCCTTACCTCGGCCGAATTGGGCTTGGCGGTGGGCCGCGAGAATGTGATACATGCAGCCCTCAAATCCGGGCGCCTGTCGGAACGGTTGAGCTTCGAAGCGGGGCGGCTTTGCGGCTTTCGTTCCGTGTCTGGCCACGAAAGAGAAGAATGAGCGATACGAACGACTCCACGAAGAAACCGGGCGGCGCCAAGACCTTGACGCTGAAGAAGACCGAGACTTCGACCGTGAAGCAGAGCTTCAGCCATGGCCGCACCAAGGCGGTGGTGGTCGAGAAGAAGCGCACGCTCGGTCCGGCGCCCGCAACGGCCAAGACGCCCGACAAGGCCGCGCCCACGCCCAAACCCGCCGCGCCCGCCGCTGCGGCGACGCCCACCGCCGCGCCGCGTGAGCCGCGGGCCGGCGTCGTGCTGCGCCAGCTGACCGAAGAAGAAAAAGCCCGCCGCGGCGCCGCCCTGGCCGACGCGCGCGTCTACGAAGTCGAAGCGCGCAAGCGCGCCGAGGAAGACGCCAAGCTGCGCGGCGCCGAAGAGGAAAAGCTGCGCATCGAGCGCGAAGCCGCCGCCCGCCGCAAAGCCGAGGAAGACGCGCGCAAAGCCGCCGAGGAATTGGCCCGCAAGCATGCCGAGGAAGAAGCTGCAAGGCGCGAGCACAAGAGCGATGCACCGGCAGCGGCTGCCGCCGCTGCGACGCCGGCCGCCGCGGCCGCCGCCGCCGCGCGCAGCCGCCGCCCGGTCAACGAAGAAGAAGACGAGGCCATCACCAAGAAGGGCGCGAAAGTGCCCGCCAAGCCCGCCGCCGTCAAAAAAGTCAGCGACGACAATCGCCGCCGCGGCAAGCTGACGGTGACGCGCGCCTTGTCGGGCGACGACGAGCGCACGCGCTCGGTCGCCGCCTATCGCCGCCATCTGCAGCGCGTCAACAAGGGCGCGCAGTCGGCTCCCGCCGGTCCCGCCGGTCCGCGCGACATCACGATTCCGGAAACCATCACGGTTTCCGAGCTCGCCAACCGCATGGCGCGCCGCGCCGTCGACGTCATCAAAGTGCTTATGAAGAACGGCCACATGGCGACGGCGAACGATGTCATCGACGCCGACACCGCCGAACTGGTCGCCGCCGAATACGGCCATACTGTGAAGCGTGTTGCTGAGTCCGACGTGCTCGAAGGCCTCAAGGGCACCGACGACGAAGCCGGGCACCTGGTCTCGCGTCCGCCGGTTGTCACCGTCATGGGCCATGTCGACCATGGCAAGACATCTTTGCTGGATGCCTTGCGCAAGACCGACGTGGTCTCCGGCGAGGCCGGCGGCATCACGCAGCATATCGGCGCCTATCAGGTCAGCCTGAAGAGCGGCCAGAAGATCACCTTCCTCGACACGCCCGGCCATGCCGCCTTCACCGCGATGCGCGGCCGCGGCGCCAAGGTCACCGATCTGGTCATTCTGGTGGTCGCCGCCGATGACGGCGTCATGCCGCAGACGGTCGAGGCCATCGCGCACGCCAAGGCGGCGCATGTTCCGATCATCGTCGCCGTCAACAAGGTCGACAAGGGCAACGCCGATCCAATGCGCGTGAAGACCGAGTTGCTGCAGCATGAGATCCAGGTCGAGGAACTGGGCGGCGAGACGCTGGCGATCGACGTCTCGGCCACCAAGGGCACCAATCTCGACAAGCTGGAAGAAGCCATCCTGCTGCAGGCCGAATTGCTCGACCTGAAGTCCAATCCCGACCGCTCGGCCGAAGGCGCGGTGATCGAGGCCAAGCTCGACCGCGGCCGCGGCCCGGTGGCGACCGTGCTGGTGCAGCGCGGCACGCTGAAGGTCGGCGACATCGTGGTCGCCGGCTCCGAATGGGGCCGCGTCCGCCTGTTGCAGAACGACCGCGGCGAAACCGTGCCGACGGCGGGCCCCGCCACGCCGATCGAAGTGCTGGGCCTCTCCGGCGCGCCGGAAGCCGGCGACGAAATGGTCGTGGTCGAAAACGAAGCCCGCGCCCGCGAAGTCACCGAATACCGCGCCCGCAAGCGCCGCGAAGCGCGCCAGGCGTCGTCTTCGCGCCAGACGCTCGATCAGCTGCTCAAGACCAAGGACAGCGGCGAGAAGCGCCTCCTGCCGCTAGTCATCAAGTCCGACGTGCAGGGCTCTTCCGAAGCGATCCAGGGCGCGCTCGCCAAGCTCGGCACCGACGAAGTCGCGGTGCAAATCCTGCAGGCCGGCGTCGGCGGCATCACCGAGAGCGACATCATCCTGGCGCATGCGAGCGGAGCGGGCGTCATCGGCTTCAACGTGCGCGCCGACAAGCTCGCCCGCGAACGGGCCAAGCGCGACGGCGTCGATGTGCGCTACTACAACATCATCTACAACGTCGTGGACGACATCAAAGCGGTGCTCTCGGGCATGCTGGCGCCCGAAGTGCGCGAGAAGTTCCTCGGCAACGCCGAAATCCTCGAAGTGTTCGACATCTCCAAGGTCGGCAAGGTCGCGGGTTGCCGCGTCACCGACGGCGTCGTGCGCCGCGGCGCCAAGGTCCGCCTGATCCGCGACAATGTCGTGATTCACGAGGGCGAACTCTCCACCCTCAAGCGCTTCAAGGACGAAGTGCGCGAAGTGCAGACCGGCCAGGAATGCGGCATGGCCTTCGCCAACTATCAGGACATGAAGAAGGGCGACACGATCGAGTGCTTCGAGGTCGAGACCATCCAGCGCGCACTGTAACGCGCGTTTGGATTGAGGCTTGAGAAATATGTCCCGCCGTCATTCCTCCGCGCCCGAGCGCGGTGCCCGTACGGGTCCAAGCCAACGCCAATTGCGCGTCGGTGAGGCACTGCGTCATGCGTTGGCCGACGTTCTGCGCCGTGGCGATATCCGCGATGCCGATCTGGCCGGCGTCTCGGTGACGATCACCCAGGTCAAGCCGTCGCCCGACATGCGCTACGCCACCGTGTTCTGCGAGCCGCTGGGCGGCAAGAACGCCAAGGCGATCGTGGCCGCGCTGAACAAGCACAAGGGCTATCTGCGCGGCGAGATGGGCCACCTGATCACCATGAAGTTCACGCCGGAACTGCGCTTCGTCGAGGACGAATCCTTCGCCGAGGCGCAGCGGATCGAAAACATCCTGAAATCGTCGCGCGTGCAGCAGGATCTGGCGGCACCGTCCGACGACGAAGATGGCGCGCCCGTCGGCAGCGCCGACAATGAGTAGAATCGGCAGCGCCGACAATGAATAGAATCGGCGGCGCCGACCATGAGTAGAAGGAAAAAAGGCCAGCCGGTGCACGGCTGGGTCATCGTCGACAAGCCGCAAGGCATGACGTCCACGCAAGTCGTCGGCGCGGTGAAGCGCATCTTCGACGCGCAGAAGGCCGGCCATGCCGGTACGCTCGATCCGATGGCGACCGGCGTCCTCGCCATCGCGCTGGGCGAAGCGACCAAGACGGTTCCCTACGCGATGGACGCCGAAAAGACCTATCGCTTCACGGCGGCCTGGGGCGAGGCGCGCGACACCGACGATGCCGAAGGCAAAGTCACCGCGGCCTCGGATGCTCGCCCCAGCAGGGGCGCCATCGAGGCGGCGCTGCCGCGCTTCACCGGCGAGATCATCCAGGTGCCGCCGGCGTATTCCGCGATCAAGGTCGCCGGTGAACGGGCCTACGATCTGGCCCGGGAGGGCCAGGAGGTGGTCCTGGAACCCCGCACTGTCGAGGTGCTTCAGGCCCGCCTGCTGGCGATGCCGGACCCCGACCATGCCGAGTTCGAAATCCTTTGCGGTAAAGGCACTTACGTCCGGTCCTGGGTCCGCGACCTAGCCCGTTTCCTGGGCACTTTGGGCCATGTTTCGGCCCTGCGCCGCACCCGGATCGGGGGATTTACCGAAGAAATGGCTGTCCCCCTAGCGCGGGAGGGGGGTTCTGTGCATATTCCCGCCGCTTTTGAGCACTTGAGGCCCATTTCGACCGCGCTGGACGGCATCCCGGCGCTGGCCGTAACGGGCCCGGATGCGGTTCGCCTGAAAAGCGGCAATCCGATCCTGATCCGCGCGAACATGTTCGCCAAGATCACGGAAGGCCAATCTGACGGCGACGATCTTCAGGGGCTTACGGTTTTTCTTCAGACTTCTGAGGGCGAGCCGGTGGCACTGGCCGAATTCGCCGCCGGCGAGCTTCGGCCGTTCCGTGTATTCAACTTTTAGGTTTAGGACCCGACGCCGAACATGATCACTCCCGAGAAGAAGAACGAAGTCGTTGCAGCATACGCCACCAAGGAAGGCGACACCGGTTCGCCGGAAGTCCAGGTCGCGATCCTTTCCGCGCGCATCAACGACTTGACCGACCATTTCAAGACGCACGCGAAGGACAATCATTCGCGCCGCGGACTGATCCGCATGGTTTCGACCCGCCGCAAGCTGCTCGACTATGTGAAGTCGACGGACGTGAAGCGTTATGAATCGCTGATCGAACGTCTGGGCCTGCGCCGCTGAGCGGTCCGGTTTCCGTCACGAACAGAATTCGCACGGCTCGCGAATGGTCGCGGTCTCGTGCGCTTACGCGTTCCGAAGCATGGGCTGAGGAATGCATTCGCGCGTGCGGGCATTGGGCCTGACGCGCAAAACTGCCAGAAGGCATCCGGCCCCGGCAGATGATGAAGAAAGAAGAAGCAGATGTTTAACGTACACAAAGAATCGTTTGAATGGGGCGGCAGAACGCTGACGCTCGAAACCGGCAAGGTTGCCCGTCAGGCTGACGGCGCCGTTCTTGCCACCTATGGCGAGACCGTCGTGCTGGCCACTGTGGTCGGCGCCAATTCGCCGCGCGAGGGCGTGGATTTCTTCCCGCTCACCGTCAACTACCAGGAACGCTATTACGCCGCCGGCAAGATTCCGGGCGGCTATTTCAAGCGCGAGCGCGCCCCGACCGAGCGTGAGACGCTGATCTCGCGCCTGATCGACCGCCCGATCCGCCCCCTGTTCGCCGAAGGCTATCGCAACGAGACGCTGGTCGTGGTGCAGGTTCTCTCCCACGACATGGAAAACGATCCCGACGTCGTCGGCTTGGTCGCCGCGTCCGCCGCGCTGACCATCTCCGGCATCCCGTTCAAGGGTCCGATCGGCGCCGCTCGCGTCGGTTACATCGATGGCGAATACAAGCTGAACCCGCCGATCGACGACATGGCGAACTCCAAGCTCGATCTCATCATCGCCGGCACGCAGGACGCCGTGCTGATGGTCGAATCCGAAGCCCAGGAGCTTTCCGAGAAGATCATGCTCGACGCCGTGATGTTCGGTCACCGCGAGATGCAGCATGCCATCAATGCGATCATAAAGCTGGCCGAGAAGGGCGCCAAGGAACCGCGCGCGGTTCCCGAGGACGTTCACGCCCCGATGCTCGCCAAGATCAAGGCCGCCACGGCCAAGGACCTTGCCGTCGCGTTCCAGATCCCGATCAAGTTCGAGCGCCGCGACGCCATCGCGGCCCTGCGCAAGAAGCACGCGGCGGACTTCGTCGGCGAAGGCGAAGGCAAGCTGGCGGCGAAGGACTTCGGCAATCTGTTCCACGACGTCGAAGCCGACGTCATGCGCAATTCGGTGCTCGACACCAAGAAGCGCATCGACGGCCGCGACCTCGTCACGGTGCGTCCGATCCTGGCCGAAGTCGGCTTCCTGCCGCGCACGCACGGCTCGGCCCTGTTCACCCGCGGCGAGACCCAGGCCTTGGTCGTCACCACGCTAGGCACCGCCGAAGACGAGCAGTTCGTCGACAGCCTCGAAGGCACCGGCAAGCAGACCTTCATGCTGCACTACAACTTCCCGCCCTACTCGGTGGGCGAGACGGGCCGCATGGGCGCCCCCAGCCGCCGCGACATCGGCCACGGCAAGCTCGCCTGGCGCGCCATCCATCCGATGCTGCCGACCAAGGAGGAGTTCCCCTACACGCTGCGTGTGGTCTCGGAAATCACCGAGTCGAACGGCTCGTCGTCGATGGCGACGGTCTGTGGCACTTCCCTCGCGCTGATGGATGCGGGCGTCCCCTTGAAGAAGCCGACGGCGGGCATCGCCATGGGCCTGATCCTGGAAGGCGAACGTTTCGCTGTCCTGTCGGACATTCTGGGTGACGAAGATCATCTCGGCGACATGGACTTCAAGGTGGCGGGCACCGAAGACGGCATCACCGCGCTGCAGATGGACATCAAGATCGCGGGCATCACCGAAGAGATCATGCGCGTCGCGCTCGATCAGGCCAAGGGTGGCCGTATCCATATCCTCGGCGAGATGAACAAGGCGCTGACGGGCGCCCGCGCCGAGCTCGGCGAGCACGCGCCGCGCATCGAGCAGATCAAGATCCCGACCGACAAGATCCGCGAAGTGATCGGTTCGGGCGGCAAGGTGATCCGCGAGATCGTCGAAAAGACCGGCGCCAAGATCAACATCGAGGATGACGGCACGGTGAAGATCGCGTCGGCCGACGGCGAGTCGATCAAGGCGGCGCTGAAATGGATTCGCGGCATCGTGGCGGAGCCGGAAGTCGGCGAGATCTATGACGGCAAGATCGTCAAGGTCATGGACTTCGGCGCCTTCGTGAACTTCTTCGGACCCAAGGACGGCCTCGTTCACGTCTCGGAACTGGCGCAGCAGCGCGTCAACAAGCCGTCCGACGTGGTCAAGGAAGGCCAGGCCGTGAAGGTCAAGCTGCTGGGCTTCGATGATCGCGGCAAGGTCCGCCTGTCGATGAAGCAGGTCGACCAGGCCACCGGCGAAGACCTCTCCAAGAAGCCGAAGACCGACGCACCCGCGGCGGAATAAGGCTTGGCTGCATTTTAAAGAGGCCGCCCGCGAGCGATCGCGGGCGGCCTTTTTGTTGCGTTGCAAGGTGGGGCCTACTTAGCTAAGCTAAGGTATGGAAAAAATCGTCAACATCCACATGGCAAAGACCACGCTCTCCAAGCTCGTTGCCGAGGTGGAGCAGGGCGAGACGGTCTTCATTGCGCGCGCGGGCAAGACAGTCGCGAAGCTGACAGCTTCGAAGGGACCCAAGCGCGGCAAGGCCAAGCCGAAGATCGATCGCACGCCCGGGTTCATGAAAGGCAAAATTTGGATCAGCCCCGACTTTGACGATCCTCTTCCCGAAGAGTTTCTAAAGGCCTTTCGTGGTGAGAGCGATTGAGGCTTCTGCTTGATTCCCATGTCTTGCTTTGGTGGGCGGATGGCTCCGCGCAACTGGGTGCAAGGGCTAAGAGTCTGCTTTCAGCTGGCAACGCGGAAGTCTTCGTCAGTGCCGCGAGCTGGTGGGAAATATCGATCAAGAAGGCGCATGGGCGCCTTGCCGTGGATTTGTCGGTGCTCGAATCGGAACTGCGAGCGCGATCCGTCAAGCGGCTGGACATGTCATTTGCTCATGCTCGCGCCGCGGCCGGTCTCCCGCCGCACCACGGCGATCCATTCGACCGAATGCTCGTCGCGCAAGCAGATGTGGAGGGCTTAAGCCTCCTAACGCGCGACAAGCGGCTGAAGACATACGGTAGCATGGTTCTCTGCACCTGAGGCATTGCACGAAGGGTAGCCATGCATCTCGCCGTCGGGAGAAATACATTTGACTTCATCCTCTTGGTCTTGGCCCTCTTCGTCCTGCCGGCGATCTCCGCGTTCACCGGCCGGCGCATCGCCAAAGCGCCGGACGTATCGCTGCTGCCGCGCTATCTCCAGACTATGGCGCGCGGCTGGCTGGTCGTCGCGCTGGTCGCCGGCGCCTGGTGGTGGAGCGGTCGCCCGGCGGCATGGCTCGGCTTCGACGTTCCGGTCGGTGAATCCGGTCTGTATGGACTGCTGTTCGTCGGCATCGCGCTGGTCGCGATGGCGATCCAGGTCGTGCGCTTCGACCGGCTCGTCGTGCCTGAGCGCTTGCCGAAACTTCGCCAGCAAATCCGCGACATCAAGATTCTGCCGCGAACATCGGCCGAATACGTCGTCTTTCTATTCGTCGCGCTCAGCGCCGGTATCTGGGAAGAGCTGCTCTATCGCGGCTTCCTGATCTGGTTTCTTGGCGCCTATCTCGGCGTCGTTCCCGCCGTGATCCTGTCGACCGCCGTGTTCGGTCTCGGCCACGTCTATCAAGGTTGGGGCGGCGTGCTGCGCGGCGGCGGGCTCGGCCTGCTGTTTGCCATCGGCTATGTCGCGAGCGGAAGCTTGTGGTGGCTCATCGCGCTGCATGCGTTGGTCGACATCTTCGGCGGCACGATGGCATGGCGCGTCTCGACCCTCCGCCTGCCAAATAGCACCTCTGCTTAAGAAGCGGGCGGGGCTTGCCGAACAATTGCGCAAGGCGCGCGGCACAAAAACGACAGACGGAAACCATCCGCAGCGAATGTTGGTTAACCCCCGTTAGCGATGCTTGTGCGCGCCAAACGCGCTGGTTAGCTTGATATCGCAAGGGCGATCCGAGCGGATCGGTGTTGGGGTGCTGCCATGTTCGTGGTCTTAAGACTGATCAGCCTCATTCTCGTCGTCTCGGCGCTGATGCTGCTTGGCGCCGACATCGTCACGTCGCTGGAAAACGGCGGCAAGATCATGGTGCGTTCGCTCGATCAGGTCTGGGGCTTGGCCGACAAGTCCGGCGTCGCCGCGTTCCATGCCTGGTGCGACGCGCATCTGGCCGGCTTCCTCGCGCACGGCATTTTCGCGGTGCTCAGCCTGCCGGGCTGGGCCGCGACCGGCGTTCCCGGCATCATCCTCGCCTTCCTGTTCGGCCGCCGCACCGCGGAAATCTCGCACTGATCAGCGATTGGCGCCGGGAATCCAGAGCACGTCCTTCGCGCCGCCGTCATTGGCGAAGCGACTTGCCACGAACAGATGATCCGACAGCCGGTTGGCGTAGCGGATCGCCGCCGCGCCGACCGGCTCGGTGAGGGCGAGTTCGGTCATCAGCCGTTCGGCGCGGCGCACCACGGTGCGCGCCAGATGCAGATAGGCGGCAGAGGCCGTGCCGCCCGGCAGCACGAACGAGTCGAGCGGCTTGAGTGTGCTGTTCATCGAATCGATTTCGCGCTCCAGCCGGTCGACCTGGGTATCGACGATGCGCAAACGCCCTTCGCCGTGCCGCCCGTCTTCCGGCGTCGCCAGGTCGGCGCCGAGATCGAACAGGTCGTTCTGGATGCGGCCCAGCATGGCGTCGAGTTCGCCGCCGGTATGCAGCCGGGCCAGCCCGATCGCGGCATTGGCCTCGTCGACCGTGCCGTAGGCCTGGATGCGCAGGGCGTGCTTGGGCCTGCGCGTGCCGTCGCCCAGCGCCGTTTCGCCCTTGTCGCCGGTCTTGGTGTAGATGCGGTTCAGCGTGACCATGGGCCAAAGCTACAGCCTGTCAGCAACGTCGGCAAAGCGGCTTGCGGCCCCCTTGTCGGCGGCTATTATCCGCCCCGCTCCCCAATAGAAGCGTCTTCTATGCCCATCGAAGCCCCTGAAATCATCGAAACCGAGGACACCCGCGTCTCCTGTGAGGGCATCGGCGGCGCGCTCGGGCACCCCAAAGTCTACCTGGAAATGGGGGCCGAGAATTTCGTCGAATGCCCCTATTGCGACCGCCGCTTCGTGCTGAAGGCGGGAGCGCACCGGCATTGAGCAAGCCCCAGAAGAGCGCGTTGAAGAAGGGCGATCATCTCTACCTGATCGACGGCTCGGGTTATCTGTTCCGCGCCTATCACGCGCTGCCGCCCTTGACGCGCAAGTCCGATGGCCTGCCCGTCGGCGCGGTCTCGGGTTACTGCAACATGATGTGGAAGCTGCTTGAGGACATGAAGGGCGCCGAGCAGCCGACCCATCTGGCCGTGGTGTTCGATGCCGGCGCCATTACCTTCCGCAACACGCTCTACGATAAGTATAAGGCGAACCGTCCGCCGGCGCCGGAGGATTTGATCCCGCAATTTCCGTTGGTGCGCGATGCGACGCGCGCCTTCGGTGTTTCCTGCGTCGAGATGGCGAACTATGAGGCCGACGACCTGATCGCGACCTATGCAAGGCTCGCCACCGAAGCCGGCGCGCGTTGCACCATCGTCTCGTCCGACAAGGACCTGATGCAGCTCGTCGTCGACGGCAAGGTCGAACTGTTCGACACCATGAAGAACAAGCGCATCGCCTCCGCCGAAGTGATGGAGAAATTCGGCGTGCCGCCGTCCAAGGTCATCGAGGTCCAGGCGCTGGCCGGCGATTCCGCCGACAATGTGCCCGGCGTGCGCGGCATCGGCATCAAGACAGCGGCCGAACTGATCAACCTGTATGGCGACGTCGAGACCCTGCTCAGCAAAGCCGGCGAGATCAAGCAGCCTAAGCGCCGCGAAACGCTGCTCGAGAACGCCGACAATGCGCGCATCTCCAAGAAGCTGGTGACGCTCGACGCCCATGCACCGCTGCCCGAAGGGCCGGAGCATTTCGCGGTGCACGAGCCCGAGCCAAAGACGCTGATCGCCTTCCTCAAGGGGATGGAATTCAACACCATCACCAAGCGCGTCGCGGCGCATTTCGGCATCGAGGATGTCGACGGCATCGAACCCACGGTCGAGCCTTCCGCCTCGGCGGCGAACCGTGTCGTCAAGCAGGCCGAGCGCGAGACGCCCAAGCCGCCGGTCAACGAAGTCGGCGCGGTGTCGGATCGCGGCGCGATCGTCAAACCGATCGATCTCGACGCCTATGTCGCCGTGACGACGGCCAAACAGCTCGACCAATGGATCGCGCGCGCGAGAGAGGTGGGCCGGGTCTGCGTCGATACCGAGACCACCGGCCTCGATGCGATGGTGGCGGGCCTGTGCGGCGTGTCACTGGCGGTCGCGCCGGGCGAGGCCTGCTACATCCCCTGCGGCCACCGTAAGGGCGACGGCCTGGACTTCGGCGCCGCCGCCGATCTCACCCAGATGCAGGAGAAGGATGTCTTGGCACGGCTGAAGCCGCTGCTGGAGGATCCGGGCGTCCTCAAGATCGCGCAGAACCTGAAATACGATTTCACCATCTTCGCCCAGCGCGGCATCCGCGTCGCGCCTTACGACGACACGATGCTGATCTCTTATGTGCTCGACAGCGGCTTGCACAATCACGGCATGGACGAGTTGTCGCTGCTGCACTTAAGCCATACGCCGATCTCGTTCGCCGACGTCGCGGGCAAGGGCAAGGAGAAAGTCACGTTCGACTGCGTGCCGATCAAGGACGCGACGCGCTATTCGGGCGAGGACGCGGACGTCACGCTGCGCCTCTGGGCTCTGTTGAAACCGCGGCTGGCGGCCGCCGGCAAGACGACGGTCTATGAAACGCTGGAGCGGCCGCTCATCGCCGTGCTGGCCGACATGGAGCGCGCCGGCATCACCATCGATCCGGATCTGCTGCGCCGCCTCTCCAACGATTTCGCCAAGGCGCAGGCCGCGATGGAGAAGGACATCCACAAGCTGGCGGGCCAGGAGTTCAACATCGGCTCGCCCAAGCAGCTCGGCGACATCCTGTTTGGAAAATTCAAGCTCGAAGGCGGGCGCAAGACCAAGACCGGCGCCTGGTCCACCGACTCCGATGTCCTGGAGGATGTCGCCGCCCAGGGCCATCCCATCGCCAAGAAAGTGCTCGATTGGCGCGGCCTGGCCAAGCTGCGCGGCACCTATACCGACGCGCTGCCGACCTATATCAATGCCAAGACCGGCCGCGTGCACACCTCCTACGCCATGGCGGCGACCTCGACCGGGCGCCTCGCCTCGACCGATCCCAACCTGCAGAACATTCCGGTGCGCACCGAGGAAGGCCGACGCATCCGCCAGGCCTTCGTCGCGCCCAAAGGTTCCAAGCTGATCAGCGCCGACTACAGCCAGATCGAGCTGCGCCTGCTGGCGCACATCGCCGACATTCCGCAACTCAAGAAAGCCTTTGCCGAAGGGCTCGACATCCACGCCATGACGGCCTCGGAAATCTTTTCGGTGCCGATTCTGGGCATGCCGGCGGAGATTCGCCGCCGCGCCAAGGCGATCAATTTCGGCATCGTTTACGGCATCTCCGCCTTCGGCCTGGCCAACCAGCTCTCCATTCCGCGCGGCGAGGCGGACGACTACATCAAGAAATATTTCCAGCGCTTCCCCGGCATCCGCGACTACATGGAAGAGACCAAGGCGTTCGCCCGCGAGCATGGCTATGTCGAAACGCTGTTCGGCCGGCGCATCCATATCCGCGAGATCAAATCGCCGATCCCGGCGCATCGCGGCGGCGCCGAGCGTGCCGCGATCAACGCCCCGATCCAGGGCACCGCCGCCGACATCATCCGCCGCGCCATGGTGCGCATGCCCGACGCGCTGGCCAAGAAGAAGCTCAAGGCTCGCATGTTGCTGCAAGTCCACGACGAGTTGATTTTCGAGGCCTCGGATTCCGAAGTCGAGAAGACGATGGGCGAGGCGAAATCGGTGATGGAGAAATCGTCCCTGCCGGCGGTGCAACTCTCCGTCCCCCTGACCGTTGACGCCCGCGCCGCGCAAAACTGGGACGCGGCGCATTAGCCGGTTGGGCCTCCTTGGTAAAGCACAACGCTATGCGCTGGCCGCCATCGCGGCCGCGTTCGCGCTCGATATTCTCGTCAAGCGCCTGTTCCTGGCGCGCGCCTCCGATTGGAACGGCCGCGTGCTGGTGCCGGGTCTGCTCGACACGCATTACGCCTTCAATCACGGCGTCTCGTTCAGCCTGTTCTGGCAGAACAGCAGCTTCGGAGACGCCGTTCTGGCGCTCTTGCTGATGGGCCTTGTCCTGGCCCTGACAGTCGCAGCCTTTCGTACCGCGAGGCCGCTGACGGCCGCCGGCTACGGCCTCATCGCCGGCGGCGCGCTCGGCAATATCGTTGATCGCGTGCAGCACGGCGCGGTGTTCGATTTTCTGGTGGTGCGGCTGGGCTCAGTGCCGCTCTTCGTCTGCAACAGCGCCGATATCCTTATTTCGCTCGGCGTAATCCTATTGGCGGTGGACATTCTGCCGGTCGACCGTTCGCCTTAGGCGTCATACTCGAACTCGATCAGATAGACTTTTTCGCCCGGTCCGTGCTTGGCGACCTTGAGCAGATCGACGACGCCGGCGAAACCGGATCGCCGCGCCAGCGCCGGGGTGATGTCGGCCAGCGAGATCTGGCGGATGGATGTCACTTCGATATGGCCGGGTCCCAGCGCGTAGCGGCCACCCACTTTCACATGCGGCTTCTGCCAGATGCGGATGCTGCAGGTGACTTCACCGCGCATGACCGGCTCGCGCAGCCGTTTGGTGAACATCATGGGGTGTGTGGAGAGCTGGGTTTCCCGGCAAGGCTGCCATGACGGCGCCGGCCGCGGCAATCGTCAGGCGGCTATATTTCTCAGGCCGGTTTCCGGCGTGATGCCGGCCTTGCCGAGCGTCGCCATGAGTTCGGCCATGGCCGCGTCGGCATCGCGCGCCGCGCCGGCCGGCGAACCCTGTGCGATGTAACTCGTCAGGAACCCCGGACGCCCCAGATAGCCGATCACCAACTCGCGGGCGCGCGTCGACAACCGGCCTTCTGTCAGCACGCCGCTGGTGCACAGTTTGAGGATCGCGGTCGCTTTCTCGAGCGCACCGCCGACCCTGGCCTCGAGTGTCTCGAAAATCTTGGCCCTGGTTTCCAATTCGCTGGCGCGCTTGTCGAGCAGATCGGACATTTCCTGGCGCTGGTTTTCCTGAAAGCCCGAGCGGCGGGCGCGCGCCTGCAATTGCGCCAGGCGTTGCAGCCGCATCACCACCGCGATCTTGGCGTTGGAGAAATGCGCTTCGAAACTGCTGCCGGTGATGATCGGCATGATGAAGGTGGCGAGCAATCGCTTGTTCTCGGCGCCGATGATGTTTTCCTCGACGAACAGAAGCCGCTCGAGTTTCTCGTCCGGCGTCGCCGCTTCCGCCATGTACTCGCCCAGCGTCTCGTGCGTCACCAGCCGCTTGGAGCGCAGCGTAAAGGCGCCGATCAAATCCTCATGGCTGAGATACTTGCCGATGCCCAGCACGACGCGGTTGGCGATTTGGCGCAGTGTCTTGAATTCGTCGTCCAGCGCGTTGGGGCACAGCCGCTTGGCGCTCTTGAACTCGGCCAGGATGCGGTTGGCGATGGCGGTGCGCGCCTCGGGCAGATCGTCGGCGGCGAAATGCTGCGTCAGCGCGATCAGGCCGGCTCGTTCGCCGGCATCCACCGGCTCCTTGCCGAGGAACAGCTGCACCAGGCATGTCAGCGCCTGGCCGAGATTGTCGTTCTTGCCGATCAGTTCGTGCAGTGCCGCCGAGCCCGCCAGCACTTCGGCGATCAGCGAGTCGATGGCGCTAAGCAGCAGTACCCGGCCGGATCCTTCCGCCGGCGCTTCCTCCGACAGGGCCAGCAGGCGAAAGACTTTTTCGTCCCAGCCCTTGGCGTCGCGCAGATGCTGCGCGATCGCGCCGTTCAGCACGTAAAGGCCGTCGGCCTTGTCGGCCAGCTTGCTCGCCAGCGCGCCAAAGCCGCCGATTTCGACGGCCGGAAAGTATTTGTTGCGCGCGTCGCGATAGACGCGGTGAAAGGTTTTCGTCGTCAGCTCGTTCAGGCTTTTGATGATCTGCGCTACCGGCGTCGTGGTCGATGAAGCCTGCGCCACGGCGACCTTCTGGATCGCATGCTGCAGCAAGGTGCCGGTCGCTTCGAGTTTTTCCAGCATGTCGGCGCGGTGACTGAGTTCGGTGATGGTGATCTTGTTGCGGCTGAGGAAGTCGGAGATCAGCCGCGTGATGGTGGCGCGCGCATGATAGGAATAGAGGTCTTCCGGCTTGAAGCAGGGCAGGGCGTGCGGCACGTCTTCCTGCGCCGGCGCCGTCTTCATCTGGTTGTGGCCGTCCTCGAAAATCTTCAGCGAGAGATAGTCGCCGGTGTCTTCGTTGTAGGTTTCCTTGACGACCTTGACGCCGGTGGCTTTTTCGCCGGCCATCAGGCTGGCGGCGAATTGCAGCGCCGACTCCCGCTCGGTGCGGACGTCGAGCATCTTCCAGCCGCCCTTCGCGCCCTGGCGGGAAAAAATCTCGTAGTGGATCGATTGCGCCATGGTCCTCGGGGCCGATGCGGGCCGAGAGATGAGTATGACTACCCGGCCATTAAGCTGCGGTTAAGGCTGTTGCGCCGAAAGGCTGCGAATGGTGGCTTTGGGCCCGCACAGGGCGCAGGCCGGATCGGCCTTGAACGTCACGGTGCGAAAGCGCGTGCTTAACGCTTCGTAAATCAAAAGGCGCCCCGCCATGCTCTCGCCGGCGCCAGTGATCTCCTTGATCACTTCCAAGGCCTGCAACGTGCCCATGACGCCGGCCGCGGCGCCCAGCACGCCTGTCTCCGAGCAGGACGGCGCGGTGCCCGGCGGCGGCGCCTCCGGAAACAGACAGCGATAGCAGGGATAGCCGTGACCGCGCTCATGCGCCTTGCCCCTCTCATACGCTTTAAAAGTGGCGAGCTGGCCGTCGAATTCGGTGACGGCTGCCGAGACTAGCGTGCGCTTCGCCAAGAAGCAGGCGTCGTTGATGAGAAACCGAGTCGCGAAATTGTCCGAACCGTCGGCGACGATGTCGTAGTTCGAAATCAGCTCGAGCGCATTTTCGGGCGCCAGGCGCAGCGCATGGCGCTCGATTTTCACATGCGGGTTGATCGCCAGCGCCGCATCGCGCGCCGAATCGGTCTTCGGCCGGCCGACGTCCTTGGTGGCATGCGCGATTTGGCGCTGCAGATTGGAGAGGCTGACGGTGTCGAAATCGACGATGCCGATCGTGCCGACGCCCGCCGCCGCCAGATAGAGGATCGTGGGGCTGCCCAGCCCGCCGGCCCCCACCACCAGCACCCGGGCGCGGGCGAGCTTGGCCTGGCCGGCGCCGCCGACCTCGCGCAGCACGATGTGGCGGGCGTAACGCTCCAATTCTTCGTCCGACAGGCTCATGGCACGGTCTTAGCGCGTTGGTGGCCGGACAAAAACCGCCGCCGCGACCGTAAGACACCCTGGAAATGACACCGGTGTCACCCGTAACCCCATGAAATCAGTAATATTTCTTGAGCAACCACGTACCGTTACGTGCGTTGCTGCGCGGGGGGGCAGCCTCTATTTTGCTACGAATAACAGGCGTGCGCCCAACGCACGCCCGGGGAATATTCTTCTGAGGTAAGCGTATGTCGAATGACGGGCCGAGCGCCTACGGCCTTGAGCAACAGGGCTTCCGCAATTTGAAGGCGGTGCACCGGAATTTGACCGCGCCGGCCCTTTATCAGCAGGCCATCGCGCGCGGCGAAGGCCATGTCGCCAAGGACGGGCCCCTCGTCGTCCTCACCGGCATCCATACCGGCCGTTCGGCGTCCGACAAATTCGTCGTGCGCGACGCGCAAAGCGAAAACCAGGTCTGGTGGGAGAACAACAAGCCGATGACGCCGGCGCATTTCGATGCGCTCTACGCTTCGATGATGTCCTACGCGCAAGGCCGCGAGCTTTTCGCCAAGGACCTGTTCGGCGGCGCCGATCTTTCCCACCGCCTGCCGGTGCGCATCGTCACCGAATTTGCCTGGCATTCGCTGTTCGTGCATCAGCTGCTGATCCGCCCCACCGCGGAACAGCTCAAGGGTTTCGATCCCGAATTCACCATCATCGATCTGCCCGGCTTCGAGGCCGATCCGAAGATTCACGGCTGCGCCACCGGCACGGTGATCGCGGTCAATTTCACGAAGAAGGTGATTCTGATCGGCGGCACGTCTTATGCCGGCGAAATGAAGAAATCCGTCTTCACCATCATGAACTACCTGCTGCCGGCCAAGCGCGTGATGTCGATGCATTGCTCGGCCAATGTCGGCAAGGACGGCAAGTCCGCCATCTTCTTCGGCCTCTCCGGCACCGGCAAGACGACGCTCTCGGCCGACGCCACGCGCACCCTGATCGGCGACGACGAGCATGGCTGGAGCGAGCACGGCGTCTTCAACATCGAAGGCGGCTGCTACGCCAAGGTGATCAAGCTCTCCAAGGAAGCCGAGCCGGAAATCTTCGCCACCACGCAGCGCTTCGGCACCGTGCTGGAAAACGTCATGATGGACATGGCGACGCGCGAGCTCGATCTCGACAGCGCGCATTATGCGGAAAATACCCGTGCCGCCTATCCCATCGATTTCATCCCGAACGCCAGCGAGACCGGTCGCGCCGGGCACCCGAAGAACGTCATCATGCTGACGGCCGATGCCTTCGGCGTGCTGCCGCCGATCGCCAAGCTGACGCCGAGCCAGGCGATGTACCATTTCCTCTCCGGCTTTACGGCGAAGGTCGCCGGCACGGAAAAAGGCCTCGGCAAGGAGCCGCAGCCGACCTTCTCCACCTGCTTCGGCGCGCCGTTCATGCCGCGCCATCCTTCCGAATACGGCAACCTGCTGCGCGACCTGATCGGCCTGCACCAGGCCGATTGCTGGCTGGTCAACACCGGCTGGACGGGTGGCGCTTTCGGCACCGGCAGCCGCATGCCCATCAAGGCGACACGCGCCCTGCTCGCCGCCGCGCTCGACGGCTCATTGGCGAATGCCGAGATGCGCGTCGATCCGCATTTCCGCTTCCGCGTGCCGGTCACGGTGCCGGGTGTGGATTCGAAAATCCTCAACCCGCGCGACACCTGGGCCGACAAGGCCGCTTATGACGCGCAGGCCAAGAAGCTCGTCACCATGTTCCGCGAGAACTTCAAGAAGTTCGAGGCCCATGTCGGCAACGACGTGCTGGAAGCAGCCCCGATGCTGGCGGAAGCGGCGGAATAACGCTCAAGGAACTGCGTGATGGCCAGGACGCTTGGATTGAATCATATCAATCTGAACGTCTCCGATATCGCGCGTTCGGAAAAATTCTATCTCGAGGCGTTCGGCCTGGAAGTGCGCTTTCGCGAGGGCGCGAACATGGTCTTCGTCGGCTCGCAGGGCGGGCATGATCTCGTCACGCTGTGCCAGGCCCAAGCCGGCGCGCCGATCGGCGACGGCGGCGTCTCCCATTTCGGCTTCCGTGCCGCGCGGGCGCAGTTCGATGAGATGGTCGCGCAAATCGAACGCGCCGGCGGCAAGCTGTTGCGGCGCGGGCAGCACTCGGAAAACGAACTCTACGCCTATTTCACCGATCCGGACGGCTACACGATCGAACTGGGCGCCTGATTTCAGTACAGGAACGTCGCCGCCTTCGCGTCGGGCGTGGTGATCAGATAGTCGAAGCCGATCAGCAGAAAGCGCGACTCCGGCTTCAGCTTGGCGATGCCGTTTGTGTCCAGCGCCTGGCGGATGGGCTCGAGCGGGATCAGCGTCCAGCCGCGCGCAGGCAGCTGCGTTGTATCCAGGCCGGCGACCTTGAAGATGTCGCCCCACTCCTTGGGATCGTAAGCCTGGACTTCCGTCGGATTGCCGGGTTTGGGCGCGAAGGCGAGGTTGTGTCCGCCGGCCGGCAGAAAGGCGATGCGCAGCGCCGCCCTGTTGTTGGCGCGCGCGATCATGGTGGCTAACGTGCCGAGGTCCACCGTGTTCACCGGCGAGGTGCCGAGCGCGACGTGCTCGATCCCCATCTTGAAGATGAACTTGGGATTTGGTTCGGCGGCGGCGCGATAATCGGCCAGGAAATTCGTCGCCAGCAATCGAGCGCGATGGCTGTTGTTGTCGTAGTTATGACCTTGCATCCAGGCTTGATAGATGTCGGCGCTCTCCTTCAGGTCGGCGATGATGCTTTGCGCTTCCCGCTGGCCCTTGAACAAGGTGGCCAGCGCATCGAACTGTGCGGGCGTCGTCACCGTCAGAAGAAATTTCTGCTGCGCGCCCGTGGCGGCGGCGTCCTGTTCGGCGGCGAGCAACCGCTGGGCTTCGGCGCGGGCGGCTTCGTTCGGCGCGATCTCCGCCAGCCGTTTCAGGTGAAAGGGCGGCGAACCGATGAACTCCTGGTCGACGCCCCACAAATAAGGCGTGCCTTTCGCATCGTGGCCCAGGAAGTCACCGATCAGTTCATTGTCCTCCTTGAGCGACAGAAACGGCAGGCCGAGCGGTGTTTCATGGACGATCCGCGCCACGCCGCCAATGCCGCCCTGCGCCAGCGTCGCGGCCACCATCTTCACCGAACGCTCACCGACTTCGACGATCAGCCGCTTGAAGCCCAGCGGCCGCACGTCGTGCGCAAGGGCGCGCAGGATGATCGGCGAATCGGCGAAGCCGTGATCCTCGCCGAACAGAATGAACTGCGCGTTCGACGCCGCGCCGTGCAGCACCGCGGCGCCGGGGCCGCTCAAGCCGCCGTCGGCGACATCGAGCGCATAGGTCTGCGGCGCGCCCCTCGCGCCCGTGCAAAGCATCAGCGCCATGGCGGCGGCGGCAAGTCTGGTCAACATGGCGGAGGTCTCCCGGGGCAGCGTGAACTTGCAGGGGCGCGACTAGGAGGGCCAAGACCGCGCGCGGCAATCCAGCCCTGCGCCGCCCGCAGGCGTCCGACCTAGCGCCGCCGATAGACCCAGACCCGCGCCGGCGGCAGGTTGAACAGCACGAAGGCCGCTTGCGCGACCGTCACGTCAGCCGGCGGCGCGACCGGGCAGTGCAGGCCATAGGAAAACTGCACATAGGGCGCACCCGGCTTCAGGCGCTTGAGCACGCCATTGAGAAAGACTTGGCGCCGTTCCATGGAATGATTGAGCAGCGGCACGCCCGAAATGGCGCCGACGAAAAGCTCGGCCGGGCGGTTCGCCAGGGTCTTGCCCAAGTCGAACGCGTCGCCGTCGATCACCGTGACGCGCGGGAATCGCGCCGCGACGAGTTGCGCGAAGTGCGAATCGAATTCGATCGCGGTGATGCGCTCCGGCGCGACGCCGCGCGCGATCAGCGCCCCGGTCGCCACCCCGGTGCCCGGCCCAAGCTCCAGGACAGGTTCACCACCGCTCGGATCGATCTGCGCCGCCATGGCGCGCGCCAGCGCCCTGGACGACGGCGCAACGGCGCCGACGGTTTTCGGCCGCGTGATCAGACGTCCGATGAAGCGAAGCGTGTCCGACATGAATATCCGGTGGGTGAAACGGCAGCGACCACTGATGCGCAGGGTCTCGTACAGGACCTCGTGCCTTGACGCCACTCCTTGCCCAGCGGACCATGTGGAATCGGCGTTGGGGGCGTTCGTCATGAAGCTTTCGCTGTTGGGTTGTGCGGTTCTGGCAGCTGGTTTCACGGCGCTCTGTTCGCAACCGGCATCGGCGTTCGGAACCGTGCGCGGGCTCGGCCAGAACGCCGAACATGAGCGCATCACGCGCCACGCGCTGGGCTGCGGCCTCATCGGCGGCGATATGGACTGCCTTCAGGACAAAACGCTGACCGAACTCGCCGGCAGCGACAATGATTTCGGCGCCATCGGCATCCCGGACCGCGGCGAACTGGTGACCAAGAACAAGGCGCATTGCGACAGCGGCGATTATCTCGACATCCCCGATTATCCGCATGGCAAGACCGAGGCCCAGTCCGCGCTGGAATCCTGCCGCGCCTGGATGGTGGAAGAACTCGATGCCGCTGTCGACGATGCTGGTGCGTTGGTCGATTCCGATGGACGCCTGCGCCCGGACCAGATGAAGCTGCCGTGTCTTTTCGTCGGCCAGATCAAGGGCCGCGCCAAATGCAATGTGATCGAAGATCTCGGCATCCTGCTGCACGCCTCGCAGGATTTCTATTCGCACACCAACTGGGTCGACGTCGCCGACGCCACCCAGCCCATCGGGCCGGACAATCCGCCGGGCCTGGGCAAGACCGGCCGCGCGCCCTGGCTCGACCTCCGGCACGACAATCCGTTTCCCGCCGGCCTGATCTCCGGCTGTTTCGAAAAGCCGCCGGAGAAATCGCATTGCAATTACGGCGCCGGCGGCGCGGAACATCGCGTCAAGCATGCCGTGGTCAACAAGGATACCGGCACCATCGATCCGCTCGTTCTCGGCGGCACGACGCTGCGTGGCTCCCATGACGACAATTTCGCCCACGCCATCGCCGCCGCCATCGACGACAGCAAGGACAAGTGGCTGACATTTCGCCAGAAACTGACGCAGCAATACGGCACGAAGGCCGGCGCCCTGATGGCCTGCGCCATCAGCCACGACGATCCGATGATGGATTGCCGCTGAACCGGCTGCTACCATCATACGCCGGCGCATCGGCCGCGCCGGGTCTGGAGCATGATCGCACTTGATAGAATCGGACCATGTTCCAGACTCTTTGATTGGCGCGCCATTTGCGGGTGAAGCTGAACTATGCCTCACCCGATTGCGCTCTAGTCTCTGAGCTTTTCGAGGAGCGTGCGTCCAAACGTAAAACAAAGAAGCAGTGCGACGACGAAGGAGAAGGACCCGTAGATCAGCAGAAGCAGGCCGTGGTCCATTAAAGCCGGGTTTCCCGCTTCGCAGGCGGCAGGAAACCATGACGGCCACCAATGCGCGGTGCCGGTCCGGCAATAGGATTTTATGAAATCCACTGCCAGGTTGGAACCGTAATAGCCAAAAGCGAATGCGCCGACGACTTCGGCGGCGGTCAGCAAGGTCGTCTGCCGCCGGACGTGTTTGTGGTTTTCATGCCATTCCGTCGCCGACAGATTTGCATTTATCAATTCGGCGACCGCGCTGACCCGCTCGCGCAGGCGGTGATAACGCTCGCCGGCGCGCCCGATGACGCGCGTGGCCGGGATGAACCGGCGCTCGATGAAATCCGTCAAGGTCTGATAGCCGATGATCGGCGCTTCGCGAACGGAGCGCAGCTTGCCGCGCAACGACTCCACGGAGCCAACGGTGCCGCCGGCGCGGTCCATCATGCCGCCCTCGACGATGTCGTTCATCAGTGTAAGGCAGGACGAAATAAATTCGAGTGCGATGATCAGCTTCCGCTCCTTCGACGCGGAATGGGGCGTCAGGGATTTTCCGTCCGGATCGAAGGGCACGTCCGGGTGCAGCTCGTGCCAATATGCATAGGGTACCACGGAGTTTATCGCTGGGCGTCCGGACGTCTTGTCGTTGGGGTCCGACGAAAACTGCTCCTTTCGATTGTGGTAGTTCGACACCGCCAGATTCAGCTTGGACTCGATAACGCTCAGCGCGCTGTGAATCAGCCGGAACCGGGCGATCCATCGCAGCGCCATGGCGCGCTCCGTGGCGAATTCGGCCATGTTCTGCAACAGTCGCCCGCGCTGGAATTTGTGCATGCCGCAGTCGATGATCACGGACCGGGTGAACAGGTCCTTGGCTGGCTCACTCGCCTGCCCCGAGTCGTGCCGGATGTTCGCAAAGATATAGCCGCGGCCATTCATGCATTTGAAGCCGACGATTTCGTTCTTCAGGTTGTCGGGATCGTCACGGAAAGCCCGTCCGAGGAAGTCGCGCACGGCAAATTCGACAAGGCGGTCGATCTCGTATGCCAGGGTCTTGCTCAGGTTGGCATGGTCGAATATCTCGCGCACTTCGCGATGCGTGACGTTCAACGCTCCGTCGTCGCCACGCCTGTTTCTCAGAGTGCCGAGCAGTTCGCTCAGCCTGGGATTCTCACCGGCCGCGAGCGCCAGATTGTCCAGGAATTTTCCGCCGTTCGGGCCGGTGGACTGTTCGAAGAATGCCTCGGCCGGAACGATGATCCAGTTGGCTCCCTGGACAAACCTGCCGAGGATGCCTGGAAACCGGCGTTTGACGCCGTCTTGAAGGGTCTCGCCATCGGCGAAGAAATCGGTTGGAAAAGCGTGCAGCGCTGTCGTTTCGAAGGGGTCGCCGCCGGTATTGTCGAAAGACATGCCGCGATAGCCGGGAAGCTCATGCGTGAAGGTGAAGGTCTGGTGGGGACGGGCGTGCCGCGTCCAGCGGAAATGCGCGATCTCTTCCTTGTCGGCCGGCTGACCGCCGCCCACTGGCGCTTTCTCCCGAAAGACCTTCCAGAAATATTCTACGTTGTTGGTCAGCCGGTTGCTGGGTCCGCCGTCTCGGATTCGAGCTTCCAGTTCCGCTGTTTCCTTTTGCGCCTGGTTCTTGACGCTGCCGGAGAAACTGTTAGGTGCTGGCTTGGCATCATCTGCTCGTCTCATCAGCGCTTCCTTTCGGAAGACGATGCTGCGCTTAGGCGTGATGAAGGGTTCGGAGAAGTCAAACAATTCCTTCACATAGTGGAAATACGGATCCCGGCCACCACGAAAGCTCTCAGTGTTGTCGGGTTCGTGAATGGCTTCGTTCCACAGCCATTGCAGGGTCTCGCTCGTGACGCAGCCGATGATCTTGGCCGGATCGGTCTCTGAGATCGGTGGCAGGCCCGCAGGCGGGCGCCATCGCCCCGTCAGGCGCGCGGTGAACCGTGCGAAGGACCCGGCCGGTACCGGCTTTTCCTCCGCGATTTTCTCCACAAAGAGAGGCGCGAAAACAAGATGGGTTGCGCGTGTCGTGCGGCCGATGGGACGCGGCGCGTTGAAACCGAATTCACCGTGCAGGTAGGTGAAAACGCGCGTGGTGTATTCGCCGGCGCGGGGCTCCGGGTATTCGCGGTCGAAGCGGAGGCTCTGCGAGTCCCGCCTGTAGTCCTTGAGCTTGTCGTTTCGCGCTTCGACAAGCTTGCGCTCTTCGGCGCGTCGCCAAGCCTTGGCCTCCTGCGGCGTCAGTTGCGCCGGCGGCACGAGGCTGTCGGCGAGATCGTCGCGGGCGGAGATCAGCTTGGTGAGGAATCGCAGGCGTGCGGCCAGCCCCTCAAAGGCACTCATGCCGGGTTTCTCGAATGGGCAGTGGAGACGACGGGCGGGATTAGGCGAACAGAGCGATCATACACGTAATGGTTGAGAATTGCAACTCCGTCACGTTTGATTTTGGAAGAACGCCTTCGCCTTGGCCAGCCAGCCTTCGGTGTCGGGATGGCAGCCTTCTTCGCTCAGCTTCTCGAACTCGCGCAACAATTCCTTCTGCTTCTTGGAGAGCTTGACCGGCGTCTCGACCGCGACTTCGACGAAGAGATCGCCGTGCATGCCGCCGCCGCGCAGCACCGGCATGCCCTTGCCGCGCATGCGGAACTGGCGGCCCGATTGCGCACCTTCGGGAATGGTGACCTTGGTGCGGCCGCCGTCGAGTGTCGGCACGTCGATGCTGCCGCCGAGCGCCGCGGTGATGAACGACACCGGCGCGCGGCAATACAGATCGTGGCCCTCGCGCTGGAACATCTCATGCGCCTTGACGGAGACGAAGATGTAGAGATCGCCGGCCGGTCCGCCGTTCATGCCGGCCTGACCTTCGCCGGACAGCCGGATGCGCGTGCCCTCCTCGACGCCGGGCGGAATGTCGACGCTGAGGGTGCGTTCCTTCTGCACCTGGCCGGCGCCTTTGCACGCCTTGCACGGATTCTTGATGACGCGGCCCGTGCCGCGGCAGCCCGGGCAGGTTCGCTCGATGGTGAAGAAGCCCTGCTGCGCCCGCACCTTGCCGATGCCGCTGCAGGTCGGGCATTGCTCGGCCTTGTGGCCGGGCTCGGCGCCGCCGCCGCCGCAGGTCTCGCAGGCGACCGCGCTCGGCACCTTGATCTGCGTGTTGCGGCCCTTGAAGGATTCCTCGAGCGTGATTTCCAGATTGTAGCGCAGATCGCCGCCGCGGTTCTGGCGCCGCGCCCGTCGCCCACCCATGAACTCGCCGAACAGATCGTCGAACACGTCGGTGAAGGATGAGGCGAAGTCGAAGCCGGACGGCCCGCGGCCGCCCATGCCGTTCTCGAACGCCGCATGGCCGAAGCGGTCATAGGCCGCGCGCTTCTGGTCGTCCTTCAGGACGTCATAGGCTTCGTTGATTTCCTTGAAGCGGACTTCCGCGGTGTGATCGCCGGGATTGCGGTCGGGATGGCATTCCATCGCCATCTTGCGATAGCTCGATTTCAAGGCTGCGCCGTCCGCGCCCTTCTGGCAGCCCAGAACTTCGTAATAACAACGCTTCATAGTCAGAACACCGAATACGGAAGACGGGGATCAGAAAAGCTACGCATGCATCGCCCCCAATTCTGATCCCCGTCGTCTGTTATCTGTCTTCCGATTTCTTGTCGTCGACTTCGGAGAATTCCGCGTCGACGACATTTTCGCCGGCCTTCGGATCGTTGCCGGCGCCGTCGGCGGCGGCATCGGCCGCCGCGTCGCTCGACTGCTGCGCCTTGTACATCGCCTCGCCGAGCTTCATCGAAGCCTGCGCCAGCGCCTGCGTCTTGGCCTGAATGTCGTCCACGTCGTCGCCGCCGGTCGCGCCCTTCAGCGCGCCGATCGCAGCCTCGATGGCGGTCTTCTCGGCCGGATCCACCTTGTCGCCATGCTCACCGAGCGCCTTCTCCGTCGAATGGATCAGGGCATCGGCCTGGTTCTTGGCTTCGACCAAAGCGCGGCGCTTCTTGTCCTCGCCGGCATGGGCTTCGGCTTCCTGCACCATCTTCTTGATGTCGGCGTCGGTCAGGCCGCCGGACGCCTGGATGCGGATCTGCTGTTCCTTGTTGGTCGCCTTGTCCTTGGCCGTCACCGAGACGATGCCGTTGGCGTCGATGTCGAAGGTGACTTCCACCTGCGGCACGCCGCGTGGCGCCGGCGGCAGGCCCATCAGGTCGAACTGACCCAGAATCTTGTTGTCGGCGGCCATTTCGCGCTCGCCCTGGAAGACGCGGATGGTGACGGCGGTCTGGTTGTCCTCGGCCGTCGAGAAGATCTGCGACTTCTTGGTCGGGATCGTGGTGTTGCGGTCTATCAGGCGCGTGAACACGCCGCCCAGCGTCTCGATGCCGAGCGACAAAGGCGTCACGTCGAGCAGCAGCACGTCCTTGACTTCGCCCTTCAAAACGCCGCCCTGGATCGCCGCGCCGATGGCGACGACTTCATCCGGGTTGACGCCCTTGTGCGGCTCCTTGCCGAACAGCTGCTTGACGATCTCCTGCACCTTGGGCATGCGCGTCATGCCGCCGACCAGGATGACTTCGTCGATCTGGTTGGCCGTGACGCCGGCATCCTTCAGCGCCTGCTTCACCGGGCCGATGGTCTTCTGGATCAGGTCGTCGACCAGGGCTTCGAGCTTGGCGCGCGTGATCTTGATGGTCAGATGCTTGGGGCCCGATGCGTCCGCCGTGATGAAGGGCAGGTTCACTTCGGTCTGCGCCGCGCTGGAGAGTTCGATCTTGGCTTTTTCCGCGGCGTCCTTCAGACGCTGCAAGGCCAGACGATCCGAACGCAGATCGATGCCGTTCTCTTTCTTGAACTCGTCGGCGAGATAGTTGACCACGCGCTGGTCAAAGTCTTCACCGCCCAGGAACGTATCGCCATTGGTCGACTTCACTTCGAAGACGCCGTCGCCGATTTCCAGCACCGAGACGTCGAACGTGCCGCCGCCCAGGTCGTAGACCGCGATCGTGCTGCCGGCGCCCTTCTTGTCGAGGCCGTAAGCCAGCGCCGCCGCCGTCGGCTCGTTGATGATGCGCAGGACTTCAAGGCCCGCGATCTTGCCGGCGTCCTTGGTCGCCTGGCGCTGCGCGTCGTTGAAATAGGCCGGCACGGTGATGACGGCCTGCGTCACCTTCTCGCCGAGATGCGCCTCGGCGGTCTCCTTCATCTTCTGCAGGATGAAGGCGGAAATTTCGGACGGAGAATATCGCTTGTTCTCGCGGCCGTTCACCCAGGCGTCGCCATTGTCGGCCTTGATGATCTTGTACGGCACCATGCCCATGTCCTTCTGGGTCATGGGATCGTTGAACGGGCGGCCGATCAGCCGCTTGATCGCGAAGAAGGTGTATTCGGGGTTGGTGACGCCCTGGCGCTTGGCGGGCTGGCCGATCAGGCGCTCGCCATCCTGCGAGAACCCGACGATGGAGGGCGTGGTGCGCGCGCCTTCCGCGTTTTCGATGACTTTGGGGGCTGAGCCCTCCATGACCGCGACGCAGGAATTGGTGGTGCCGAGGTCGATACCGATGACTTTTGCCATGTTGTTTTTCCTTACCTTTTGGCGGACGGGTTCCTGGCCTTCAAAGAAGCGCCCTCCGGGCCGTCCCCTGAACTGGAAATAACGGCAAAAGCCCCAGAAAAGGCCCTTACCGTGTCATGGGCTATATAGGGAGGGGGGACCCGGACGGCAAGGCCGGGCCACCCCTGATTCGCATCCCGCCAGGCGCCATCGGCGGGCGGCGGCGTCCCGCCAAAAAACCTTTTAATTCCAAGGTCTTCAGCCCTGGCGCCCTGCGTGGTCGGCCAGGATGTTCGCGATACAGGCCGTCACCTTCTTGGCCGTCGGCACGTGCAGGAATTCGTTGGGGCCGTGTGCATTTGAGTGGGGGCCTAGCACGCCCGTCACCACGAACTGGGTGCCTGGATATTTCTCGCCCAGCATGGCCATGAACGGGATCGAGCCGCCTTCGCCCATGAAGGCCACCGGCTTGCCGAAATAGGCCTCGCTTGCCCGGCCCAAGGACTTCTCCAGCCACGGCGCCAGCTTGGGCGCGTTCCAGCCGGTTTGGCCGTCCTCGGCGTCGAATTCGACCTCGGCGCCGTAGGGCGCGGCGTCTTCCAGCTTGCGCTTCAGCGCGACGGTCGCCTTCTGCGCGTCGCAGGTCGGCGGCAGGCGCATGCTCAGTTTCGCGGTCGTATAGGGCAGCAGCACATTGCCGCCGTCCGCCGGCCGCGGATAGCCGTCCATCGCCGTCACCGCCAGCTGCGGCCGCCAGGTGCGATTCAAAATGAGTTCAGTGAGATCGCTCGCCATCGGCTTGGTCGAACCGGCCAGCGGCATCTTGGTATAGACCTCGTCGCCAAGGATTTTCGCCGAGGCGCGCGCCTGCTCCAGCCGGTCTGGCGGCACCTGCACGAAGAGTTCGTCGAGCTTGATCTGTCCCGTCGCCTCGTCCTCGACACGGCTGAGCAGCGTGCGCGCTATGCGGAACGACGACGGCACGATGCCGCTGGCATCGCCCGAATGCACGCCCTCGGTCAGCACCCGCACGGTAAGATTGCCCATCGCGATGCCGCGCAGCGATGTCGTCAGCCACAGCTGATCGTAATTGCCGCAACCAGAGTCGAGGCACACGACCAAATCGGGCGTGCCGATGCGCGCGCTCAAATGCTCGATGTAGAACGGCAAGTCGTAGCTGCCCGATTCCTCGCAGGCCTCGATGCAGATGACGCAGCGCGCGTGGCTCTTCTTCTCCTCGCGCAGCGACAAGATCGCCGCCAGCGAGGCGAACATCGCATAGCCGTCATCGGCGCCGCCGCGGCCGTAAAGCTTGTCGCCCTTCATCACCGGAACCCAAGGCCCCGTGCCTTCCGCCCAGCCGACCATCTCGGGCTGCTTGTCGAGATGGCCATAGAGCAGCACGGTGCCTTTCGCTTCGCCGGGAATTTCCATGAAAATCAGCGGCGTGCGCTTGGGCAACCGCACCACCTCCAGTGTCGCGCCCGCGATCGAAGCGATCTTCTTGCGCGCCCAGGCTTCGAACAGCGCCACCGCGCGCTCCATATGCCCATGCGCTTCCCATTCCGGATCGAAATGCGGCGACTTGTTCGGAATGCGGATGTAGTCCGTCAGCGTCGGAAGAATGTCGTCTTCCCAGATGTGTTCGATGAAGGTGGGGATGGTCATGGTTTGAGACCCAGCTGTTATAGGGCGGCGATCACCGCCGCGTTGTAGATTTCGCTCATCTTGGCGCCCAGCGGCGCGATCTGCACCGGCTTCTCCAGCCCGATCAGCAGCGGCCCCATCATGGTCACGCCACCAAGCTGCGACAGCAGCCTGGTGGAGATCGCTGCCGAATGGATGGCCGGCATGACCAGTACATTGGCCGTGTCGGTCAGGCGGCAGAACGGATAGAGCAGCATACGCTCGCGCTCCAGCGCCACGTCGACCGCGATCTCGCCGTCATACTCGAAATCGACGTGCCGGTTGTCGAGGATATGAACCGCCTCGACGATGCGTTCCGAGCGTTCGCTGCGCGGAAAGCCGAAGGTCGACGACGCCAGCAGCGCGACGCGCGGCGTGAAGCCGAAGCGCCGCGCCACGCCGGCCGCCTGCACGGCGATATCGGCGAGTTCTTCGCTCGTCGGCATCTCGTGCACGGAGGTGTCGGCGACGAACACCAGCCGGCCCTTGGCGAAGATCAGCATGACGCCGATGGGGCGCTCGCCCTTGGGTGGGTCGAGCACCAGGCGCACATCGTTGAGCGCCGCGGCATAATTGCGCGTCACGCCGGTCACCATGGCGTCGGCATCGCCTTTGGCGAGCATCGCGGCGGCATAGACGTTGCGGTCGTTGGTCACGAGGCGCAGGGAATCGCGATAGAGCGCGCCGCGCCGCTGCAGCCGCTTGTAGAGATATTCGACATAAGGCTGCACATCGTGCGCCGAATGCGGCACGCGGATTTCGAGCGTGTGTTCCTCGATGCCGGCGCGGCGGATGCCGGCCTTGATGATCTCCTCGCGCCCGACCAGGATCGCCTTGCCGAGGCCGGAGTTCTGGAACGCGGCCGCGGCGCGAATGACCGATTCTTCCTCGCCTTCCGCGAACACCACGCGCTTGGGATTGGCCCGTACGCTCGCCGTGACGCGCTGGAACAGCGCTGCCGACGGATCGAGTCGTGCCGACAGCTGGAAGCTGTAGGCATCCAGGTCCTTGATCTCGCGCCGTGCCACGCCTGACTTCATCGCCGCTTCCGCCACCGCGCGCGACACGCGGGAGATCAGGCGCGGATCGAACGGCACCGGGATGATGTATTCCGGCCCGTATTCGGGGCGCGCGCCGCGATAGGCGGCGGCGACTTCGTCCGGCACATCCTCGCGCGCCAGTTCGGCCAACGCCTGCGCCGCCGCGATCTTCATCGCCTCGTTGATGGTCTTGGCCCGCACGTCCAACGCGCCGCGGAAGATGTAGGGAAAGCCCAACACGTTATTGACCTGGTTGGGATAGTCGCTGCGTCCGGTGGCGACGATGGCGTCGGAACGCACCGCCTTGACGTCTTCCGGCGTGATCTCGGGATCCGGATTGGCCATGGCGAAGATGATCGGCGCCTTGCGCATCGACATCACCATCTCCTGCGTCATCGCGCCCTTGACCGAGAGGCCCAGGAACACGTCGCTGCCTTTGACCGCGTCTTCCAGCGTGCGCGCCTTGGTCTCCACCGCATGCGCCGACTTCCACTGGTTCATGCCTTCGGTGCGTCCGCGATAGACCACGCCCTTGGAGTCGCACAGGATCGCGTTGGCGTTGGGCAGGCCCATGGATTTGAGCAGTTCGAGACAGGCGATGCCCGCCGCGCCGGCGCCGTTCACGACGACTTTCAAATCCTCGATCCGCCGCCCCGTCAGATGCATCGCGTTGATGATGCCGGCGGTGGAGATGATGGCGGTGCCGTGCTGGTCGTCATGGAACACCGGGATGTCCATCATCTCGCGCAGGCGCTCTTCGATGACGAAACAGTCCGGCGCCTTGATGTCTTCCAGATTGATGCCGCCGAACGACGGCCCGAGATAGCGCACCGAGGCGATGAACGCGTCCACGTCCTTGGTGTCGACTTCCAGGTCGATGGAATCGACGTCGGCGAAACGCTTGAAGAGAACGGCCTTGCCCTCCATCACCGGCTTGGAGGCCAGCGCGCCCAGATCGCCCAGCCCCAGGATCGCGGTGCCGTTCGAGATCACCGCGACCAGGTTGCCCTTCGACGTATACTCGTAGGCGAGATCGGGATTGTCGGCGATCGCCAGCACCGGCACGGCGACGCCGGGCGAGTAGGCCAGCGAGAGGTCGCGCTGCGTCGCCATCGGCTTGGTCGGCGTGATCTCGATCTTGCCGGGCTTGGGATAGGCGTGAAAGGCGAGCGCCTCTTCATTGGTGAAGGAGGGCTTCTTGATCGTGGCCATGCTCAGTTTTCCGAACCTGTTCTCTATTTTCTAATCTTCATCGACGACAAACGGTCGCTGTGGGCGGCGGTCGATGTGCAGGCGTACCACATCGGGCCGCGCATAGTGACCGGCGCTGTCCACGATCATCTTCAGGTCGGCGATCCGGTCGAAATCGAGGTCCGCATAGAGTATGATCTCGCCGTCCGTGGCCGGGCCGGCCAGGAAGGTTCCATTCGGCGCGATGATGGCAGAATAGCCGCCGCCGGGCTTCAGCTTGGCGCCGCCTTCGCCGAGTTCCGCGATGATCGTCTGCGTCAGCACCGCCGTCACATTGATGACGAAGCACTGGCCCTCGAAGGCATAGTGGCGCGCCGCGGCGTCGATGATGCCGTCGATGGCGATGCCGCCCGGCCAATTGGCGATATGTATCTGCTCGGCCTGGGCCTGGATGGCATAGCGATAGAGCGCGTTCGAATGTTCGTAGCAGATGAGGGCACCGAGCACGCCCAGCTTGGTGTTCCACACCGATAGATCGCGGCCGTCGCCGCAGCCCCACACCATGCGTTCATGGCTGGTCGGCATCAGCTTGCGCCGCTTGCCCAGGATCGTCCCGTCGGGGCCGAGGATCAGTTGCACATTGTAGAGCGTGCCGCCGTCGCGCTCGGTCAGGCCGACGGCGACATGGCAGCCGGCCGCCTTCGCGGCGGCGGCCAGGGTGGCGCATTCGGGACCCGGAATCTCCAGCGACGCGTCGAACAGGCGGCGGTTGAAATCGCGGATCGACATCGGATCCTTCACCAGCGCCCAATAGGGATAGCCGGGGATGAAGCTCTCCGGGAAGGCGACGAGCTCGGCGCCATGGCGCGCCGCCTCGGCGATGGCGTCGCAGGCCTTCGCCACCGTCGCGTCGCGGTCGAGGAAAACCGGCGCGAGCTGGGCCGCGGCAGCCCTCACCGTCCTTCCCATGTGCCGTCTCCATTTTGGACCAATCCACAGAATATCCCCTTTTGGGGCCTCGCTTTTCAATGGGTTGGAGCCGCGATGCGCCGCGTCATGTTAAAGTGCCGCGATGAACGAGCAGCCGACAGATATTCCCGACAGCGCCGCGGTGCCCTCGACACCCATGATGGCGCAATATCTGGAGACCAAGGCGGCCCATGCCGAATACCTGCTGTTCTACCGCATGGGCGATTTCTACGAGATGTTCTTCGAAGATGCGGTACGGGCGGCAGAAGCGCTCGACATCGCGCTGACCAAGCGCGGCAAGCACAATGGCCAGGACATCGCGATGTGCGGCGTGCCGGTTCACGCGGCGGAAGCCTATCTCGAGAAGCTGATCCGCAAGGGCTTCCGCGTCGCGGTCTGCGAACAGATGGAAGACCCGGCCGAAGCCAAGAAGCGCGGCTCCAAATCGGTCGTCAAGCGTGAAGTCATCCGCCTCGTCACCCCCGGCACGCTGACCGAGGACTCGCTGCTGGAGGCGCGCAGCGCCAATGTGCTGGCGGCGCTGGGCCGCGCCGGCGGCGCCTTCGCCATCGCGGCGGCCGATATCTCCGCCGGCACGTTCTGGGTCGCACCCGTCGAGGCGAACGAAATCGGCATGGAGCTGGCGCGCGTTGCTCCGCGCGAACTATTGGCGCCCGATGCGTTGCTGGCCGATGCGGCGCTGTCGCCCTTGCTGAATTCTCTGGGTCCGGCCCTGTCGCCGCTGCCGTCGGCGAAGTTCGACTCCGGCACCTGCGAGCGCGCGCTGAAGGCGCACTACAAGGTGCAAAGCCTGGACGGTTTCGGCGCTTTCGGCCGCGCCGAATTGTCGGCGGCCGGCGCGCTCATCGCCTATCTCGACCTGACCCAGAAGGGCAATCTGCCCGCGCTGCAGACGCTGGCGCGTGTCGCGCCGCGCGCCTTCATGGGTATCGACGCCGCCACAAGGCGCAATCTGGAATTGACGCAGACGCTGTCCGGCGAACGCAAGGGCAGCCTCTTGTCGGTGATCGACCGCACGGTGACCGCCGCCGGCGCGCGCGAACTCGGCGCCAGGCTGGCGGCGCCGCTCACCGATGTGAGGGCCATCGCGCAGCGCCATGACGCCGTCGCTTTCTTCCAGGGCGATTCAGAACTGCGCCGGACTTTGCGCGAAGAGCTGCGCCGCGCCCCCGATATCGCGCGCGCGCTGGCGCGGCTCTCGGTCGGGCGCGGCGGACCGCGCGATCTGGCGCATCTGCGCGACGGCATCAAGGCGGCTCGCTCGCTGCGCGACAAACTCAAGCTCGGCGATCCCTTGCAGCCGTCGGCGGGAGAGGTGAACCAGGCGGCGTCCGATCTCATCGCCGGCGTCGCCGAAGTCTCGCGCATGACCGATCAGCTCGAGCTTCTGCTGGTCGCCGAACCGCCATTCCTCGCCCGCGACGGCGGTTTCATCGCCGGCGGCGTGCATGCGCCGCTGGACGACGTGCGCAAGCTGCGCGACGAATCGCGGCGCGTCATCGCCAGCCTGGAAGCCCGTTATCGCACCGACTCAGGCGTCGCCCAACTGCGCATCAAGCACAATGGCGTGCTCGGCTATTTCATCGAAGTGACGCCGCAGCACGGCGACAAATTGCAGGAAGGCGACAACCGCGTTCTTTTCCGCCACCGCCAGACCATCGGCAGCGCGGTGCGCTTTACCACCGACGAGCTGGCGACGCTGGCCACGCGCATCAGCCAGGCCGCCGACCAGGCCCTGGCGCTGGAGCGCGAATTGTTCGACCGGATGTGCGCCGCTTCGGTGGCGAGCGCCACGGCGCTGAACACCATCGCCCGCGCCCTGGCCGTGATCGATGTCGCTTGCGCGCTCGCCGAACTCGCCGTCGCGGCGCGCCAGACGCGGCCGGTGATCGACGGTTCGACGGCGTTCAACATCGTGCGCGGCCGCCATCCCGTGGTCGAAGCGGCGTTGGCCGGCGACCACGCCCATCCTTTCGTGCCCAACAATTGCGATCTCTCGGCGGGCGGCATCGGGCGGCTGTGGCTGGTCACCGGCCCCAACATGGCCGGCAAGTCGACCTTCCTGCGGCAGAACGCGCTGATCGCGATCCTCGCCCAGGCCGGCGCCTTCGTGCCGGCGGACAGCGCCCATATCGGCATCGTGGATCGTCTGTTCTCCCGCGTCGGCGCCGGCGACGATCTCGCCGCGGGCCGCTCGACCTTCATGGTCGAGATGGTGGAGACCGCCGCGATCCTCAACCAGGCGACGGAGAAAAGTCTCGTCATCCTCGACGAGATCGGCCGCGGCACCGCGACCTTCGATGGTCTCGCCATCGCCTGGGCGACCGCCGAGCATCTGCACGAGACGAACAAAAGCCGCGCCCTGTTCGCGACGCACTATCACGAGATGACGGCGCTGGCCGAGCGCTTGTCGTCGCTGGCTTGCGTCACCATGCGGGTGCGCGAATGGAACGACAGCATCGTCTTCCTGCACGAAGTCGCGCCCGGTTCGGCGGATCGCTCCTACGGCATCCACGTGGCAAAGCTCGCGGGTCTTCCCCAGGCCGTCGTCGCCAGAGCCGAGGACGTCCTGCGCGCCCTTGAGGAAGGCCGCGAAGGCCACAAGCCGCTGGCCCGCATCGACGATCTGCCGCTGTTCGCCGCCAACGCGCTGGTCGTGGTGAAGTCGAGCGGTTTCGAGGAAGCGATGCGCACCATTGAACCGGACACGTTGACGCCGAAAGAAGCGCTGGAGCTGATCTACCGGCTCAAGAGTCTAAAACCATGATGATCGAAACGGAGCATCTAGTCCTGCGTCCCTGGCGCGAGGAAGACCGCGCCGATCTCGCGGCGATGTGCGCCGATCCCGACACGATGGTGGATTATCCGCAGCCGCAGACGCGCGCCGAGAGCGACGTGCGCTTCGAGCGCTACCGCGCCACCTACGAACGGATAGGTTATTGCCGCTGGGCGCTGCGGCTGCGCGAGGGTGGCGATTTCGTCGGCTATTGCGGCGTCCAGCCGCTCGAACCGGATCATCCGATAGGTGAGGGCACGGAAATCGGCTGGCGGCTGCGCCGCGCCCATTGGGGCAAGGGCTATGCGTCCGAATCGGCGCGCGCCTCGCTGCACGACGGCTTCCAGCGCTGCGGCATGAAGGACGTGTTCAGCTACACCACCACCGAAAATGCGCGCTCCGAGGCGGTCATGCGGCGCATCGGTCTGGAACGCCTGAAAGCCAAGGACTTCACTCACCCCAATGGCGACCGCTACATCGTCTACGTCGCGCGGAGCTGAGCCAGCGCCGCGCGCACCTGCGCCGCCGTCGCCGGCGTGCCGCCCGCCCGCACGATGTCCCGCGCCGCTGCATCCACCAGCTCGACATTGGATCGCTCGCAGCCCAGCCGCACGTCTTCCAGGCCGGTGCGGACATGCCCGCCCAGCGCGACGGTCTTGGCGATCAGCGGCGTCACATCGCTCATCAAGCCCGCGATCATCCACGGCGCGTTCGGCGCGTATTCGCGCATCATCGTGACGTAGGTATCCAGCGCATAGTCGCGCGGCGGAAAGCCGAAGGTGAACTGCTTCGAGAACATGAAACGGTAGATCGGCGTCTTGAGCTTGGGATAGCGCGCCGCCAGCGCAGCGCCCAGGCGCAGGAAGCCCGGTTCATAGATGGCGTAGCTTGGATGAAAGCCATGGCGTTCCGCCATCGCAAGTCCGATGCACACATCGGATTGCGGGTTCATATAGACCGTGCCCGGCCGGTCGCGTGCGATGTCGTGATAGGTCGCCAGGTTGATGCTTCCCGGATCGACCACCGACCATTCGAGCAAGCCGCGCTCCGCCAGGCCGAGGACCGCCTCGTAGCGTTCCGGCCCCATCAGGCTGAGTTCCGCTCCCGCCGGCGTGAAGCCTTTCACAGTCGGATAGACGATGGCGTCGACCTTGGCGCGGATGCCCTCGATGATGCGGGCATAGAGCTCGACATCGTCCTTCTGCCGTCCCGTCGCCGCATCATAGGCATGCAGGTGGACGATGGCGGCGCCCGCCCGCACGCAGGCGATGCCGTCGGCGATGATCTCGTCGACGCTGACCGGAATGCGCGGCTGCGCGGCGCGCGTCCATGCGCCGTTGAGCGCGACTTCAAGCCAGGTGGGCGGCATCAAGCCACCGTCAGCACGACCGGCCCGCGCCTTGTCGCGACCAGCGTGTGCTCGTACTGCACCGTCGCATGGCCGCCGTCGGCGAACAGCGTCCAGGCATCGTTGCCGTCGACCGCCAGGTGCGAGCCGGTCGAGAGGAACGGCTCGATGGTGAAGACGAGGCCCTCGTGAATCCGCCGCCGGTCGCCAGGTTCGTACCAGGTGGGGATCTGTGCCGGTTCCTCGTGCAGCGCGGCGCCGACGCCGTGGCTCGCCAGATTGCGGATCAGCGTGTAGCGATTCGTGTCGGCGAAATCCTGCACCGCGCGGCCGATGGCGTTGAGCTTGCCGCCGCTCTTTACCGCGCGGATGCCGCTCCACAGTGCGCGCCTGCCGTCGCGGCACAGTCTTTCGATTTTCTCGGTCACCGGCGGGATCGCGAAACTGCCGCCTGTGTCGGCGTAATAGCCGTCGATATCGGCCGACACGTCGATGTTCACCAGGTCGCCCGCTTGCAGCACCTGTTCGCCGGGAATGCCGTGCGCGATGGCCGGCGACACGGAAATGCAGGTCGCGCCGGGAAATCGATAGGTCGATTCCGGCGCTGGCCGGGCCCCTGCGCGCTCCAGAAGCGCGCGCCCCAGCGCGTCCAGTTCGCGCGTCGTCATGCCCGGCGCCATCGCCGCCGCCATGGCTTTCAGCGTGGCGGCCACGACCTGGCCGGCATGCCTCAGTTTCTCAAGCTGTTCTTCGCGTTCGATCGTCATCGTGGCGCCCTTGCCGCTGCGCCCGCCATGGTGTCAGCATCCGCCGATATGAGCGAGCCCGACCGTCCGCGCAAATTCCTGGTCGTCGTCGACAAGACGCCGGAGGCGCGCGTCGCGGTGCGCTTCGCGGCGCGCCGCGCCCAGCATACCGGCGGCCGCGTCACCCTGCTCTGCGTCGTCCAGCCCGCCGATTTCCAGCAATGGCGCGGCGTCGAGGAGATCATGAAGGATGAGGCGCATCAGGAAGCCGAAGGCCTGATCTACGGCGCCGCCAAGACGGTCAACGAACTGGCCGGAATCATTCCCGAACTCGTCATTTCGGAAGGCCGCCCGACCGAGGCGCTGCTCGAACTGGTCAGGTCGGACAAGGATATTTCCATCCTAGTGCTGGCCTCCGGCATCGCTAAGGAAGGGCCCGGCCCGCTGGTCAGCCTGTTCTCGGGCGGCGTCCAGGCCATCCCGGTCACCATCGTGCCCGGCAACCTCTCGGAGGAAAAAATCGACGAGCTGGCTTGAAACACAACTTATAGTTGTTCATACTCCGTTCTATATTCAACCTTTAATTGTGTCAGAGTTGAGCGATGAACCGGGGACAATGGCACAGGGGGGAGGGGGGTGCGGTTTTTCTCGGAACAATTATGTTGCTGAATGCGGCACAAGCATCTGATTATGCAACATATTTTCCGGGGCCCGTAAACGCTCAAGTGGTCCGCGTCATCGACGGCGACACTTTCGAGGCCTCGGCTGCAATCTGGCTGGGCCAGCAGATTGCAGTGCGCGTCCGAATCGCCGGCATCGACGCGCCGGAACTGCGCGCGCGCTGCGATGTCGAGCGCCAGCGCGCCGAGGCCGCCCGCAACTATCTCAGCAAACGCATCGCCGGCGGCGAGGTGAAGCTATCGGCGGTGCGCTACGACAAATATGGCGGCCGCGTCGACGCCAGCGTCGTCGATGCAAGAGGCGACGTCGGCGAAGCCATGATCCGCGCCGGCTTGGCGCGTCTCTATGACGGCGGCCGGCGTGATGGCTGGTGCGGTTAAACAGCTGCCTCGAACAATTCGATCGCGTTGCCGGACGGATCTTCGCAGAGGATCTGCCGCCCGCCCGGACCGCTGACGATGTCGTTGCGAAACGTCACGCCCTTGGCGCGCAGCCGCGCCACCAGTGCGTCGAGGCCGCCTACCTCCAGCACGATCCGGTTCCAGCCGCCGGGCTCGGGCCTCTTCCCATCCGGCATCGGCTTCGACGCCGAAGCACCCGGGCCCGCCAGCCACAAGGACAGATCGTCCTTCGCGACAATGGCCATGGCTGGCCCAAATTGTTGGTGCAAGCTGAAACCGAGACTGCCGACATAGAAGGCGACCGCGTCGTCGACGTCGCGCACGATGTAGCGGGCCGTCGCCATCTTGGATCAGCCCTTCGGCGCGCCGGCTTGCCAACTGTGGCCGAATGGATCGCTGAACATCGCGAAGCGGTCGCCCCAGAACATGTCCTGCGGTTCCTGTATGACGGTCGCGCCCATGCTCCTCGCCTTGGCGATCAAGGCATCGACCTCGGCCGCTTCCTGAAGGCCGACGAACACCGCCGTCATCGCCGGCACGGTCTGCGGCCGCTCGCGAAAATCGTCGGCCAGGTAAAGCGTGGCGCCGGCGAATTGCAGCGCACAATGCATCAGCCGCTTGCCGTCCTCGGCGGGCAGACGCGCGCCCTGGGTCGCGCCGAACAGCTTAATGTAGAATTCCGCGGCTTCCGCGCCGCGGCCTGCGGCAATGGTCAGATAAGGCACGACGGTCATGGCTGGGCTCCTTCCCGGACATCCGATTTTGCCCTCGAACCCTGGCCCAGCCAAGGTCTTGCACGTGGCAGCAGCCCGTCCGATATAGGGACGCCGCTCCTAAAAGGGACCGCTTGCGATGTGGGATTTCAGCTTCAGCCGCGCCCTGGCCATGGTGATGCAGACCCTGCCCTTCATCGTGCTGCGCATCGTGGTCTATGCCGGAATCGCGATCGCCTACGTTCTCAGCGTCGGCATCGGCGGCGCCATCGGCTGGGGCTTCGGCCATCTGGGCAGCGGCCCGGACGCGCATGCCGGCGGCGCCTTCTGGGGCGGCGCCATCGGCCTGGGACTCGTCAGCGGCGTTCTCTATTTCGCACGCGAATATATTCTCTACCTGATGAAGGCGGCGCATATCGCGGTGCTGGTCGAAGTCTATGACGGCAAGGCCATCCCTGCCGGCCAGGGCCAGATCGCCTATGGCGCGACCTTCGTGAAGACGCATTTCACCGAATCTTCCGTGCTGTTCGGCGTCGACCAGCTGATCAAGGGCGTGCTGCGCTCGCTGTTCGGCACGCTCAACTTCTTCACCGCCTTCCTGCCGATCCCGGCGCTGCAGCAATTGGTCCGTCTCGCCGAAACCGTCATCCGCATGTCGCTGACCTATGTCGACGAGATCATCCTCGCCTATCTCATCCGCACCCAGACCAAGAATCCCTGGGGCACGGCGCGCGACGGGCTGATCCTGTTCGCGCAGAACTACATGCACTTCCTCAAGAACGCCGCCTGGCTGTCGGCGATGATGTGGGTGCTCTCGCTTGCGCTGTTCATCCTCTTCTTGATCCCCGCCGGTGCGATGGTGGCGCTGTTCCACAGCACCGGATGGTACTGGGCCTTCGGCTTCGCGCTGGTGTTCGCCATCGCGGTCAAGAAAGCCATCATGGAGCCCATCGCCATCGCCGCCCTGATGCAGGTCTATTTCAAGGAGATCGAGGGCCAGACGCCCAATCCTGAATGGACCGCGAAGCTGGAAAGCGTCTCCTCCAAATTCCGCGACCTGGCGCAGAAGGCGGCCGGCTGGGTCCCCGGTCCGGCGACGCCGCCGCCCACAATTTCGCCGGCCAAACCGGCATGAACGGCAAGATCCTCGTCGCCATCGCGCTCGCGGTGGTCGTGACCATCCTGCTGGCCGGCCTCTACACGTTGTGGAAGGGCGGCGACACCGCCGTCAGCTGGTCCAACCGGCTGATGCGCTGGCGCGTGCTGGCGCAATTCATCGCCATCATCGTCATCATGACGGTGCTGTATTTCAGCCGGCACTAAGCGCAATCGGGTGAACCGTATTTCAGGTTCGCCCGAAAATTGCGCGCCCACAAAATGGCCGCGTCACATAGGCGTTGCGACACGCTGCCCATTTGCGCAATAAGCTCGCCCGCATAGTGTGGTGAGTGACATGGCCAAGACGCTGTACGACAAGATCTGGGACGCGCATCTGGTGCACGAAGTGCCGGGCGAATCCGCCATGCTCTATATCGATCGCCACCTCGTGCACGAAGTGACGAGCCCCCAGGCCTTCGAGGGCCTGCGCACCACCCATCGCAAGGTCCGCCGCCCCGACCTGACGCTTACCGTCGCGGACCACAACGTCCCCACTCAGGACCGCGCCAAAGGCATCGCCGATCCGGAGTCGCGCGAGCAGATCGCGCAACTTGAGACCAACGCCCGCGAGTTCGGCATCGAATATCTGGCGATGGACGATATCCGCCAGGGCATCGTCCACATCGTGGGTCCCGAGCAGGGCTGGACCCTGCCCGGCACCACCATCGTCTGCGGCGACAGCCACACCTCCACCCACGGCGCCTTCGGTGCGCTCGCCTTCGGCATCGGCACATCGGAAGTCGAACATGTGCTGGCGACCCAGACCCTGCTGGCGCAGCACTCGAAAAACATGCGCGTCAGCGTCGGCGGCACGCTGCCCATCGGCGTCACGGCGAAAGACATCGCGCTCGCGATCATCGCCAAGATCGGCACCGCCGGCGGCACCGGCTACGTCATCGAATATGCCGGTGACGCGATCCGCGCCCTGTCGATGGAGGGCCGCATGACCCTGTGCAACATGACGATCGAGGCGGGCGCCCGCGCCGGCCTGATCGCCGCCGACGAGACGACGTTCGCCTATGTCGCCGGCAAGCCGCGCGCGCCCAAGGCCGCCGCCTTCGAGAACGCGGTGATGTATTGGAAGACGCTGCACTCCGATGCCGATGCCAAATTCGACGTCGAGATCGCGCTCGACGCCGCCGACATCGTGCCGATGGTGACCTGGGGCACCTCGCCCGAACAGGCGCTGCCGGTGACGGCGCATGTGCCCGATCCCGCCGCCATCACTGACGAGGCGCAGCGCGCCGGCGTCGAACGCGCTCTGGCCTATATGGGTCTGACGCCCGGCGAAGCGCTCAACGCGGTGAAGATCGACCGCGTCTTCATCGGCTCGTGCACCAACGGCCGCATCGAGGATTTGCGCGCCGCCGCCGCCATCGTGCGCGGCAGACGCGTCGCGTCACACGTTGGCGCGATGGTGGTTCCCGGCTCGGGCCTGGTAAAAGCACAAGCCGAAGACGAAGGCCTCGACGAAATCTTCCTGGAAGCCGGCTTCGAATGGCGCGAGCCCGGCTGCTCGATGTGCCTGGCGATGAACGCCGACAAGCTGCTGCCGCAGGAACGCTGCGCCTCCACCTCCAACCGCAACTTCGAAGGCCGCCAGGGCCGCGGCGGGCGAACGCATCTGATGTCGCCGGCAATGGCGGCGGCGGCGGCGATTGCGGGGCATCTCGCCGATGTGCGGGAGTATCAGTAGCGCCGATGCGCGGCATTCCTCCAGCCAAGAGTGTGGACGCCTATATCAAGGCCGCGCCGCAATCCGTCCGCGCCAAGCTCGTGCAGCTACGCCAAATCGTAAAGTCGTTGGCGCCCGATGCCGATGAGGGCATCAGCTACGGCATGCCCTACTACAAATGGAACGGCGCGCTGGTCGGTTTCGCCGCCTTCAAGAAGCACATAGGATTCTTCCCCGGCGCGATCGTCAGCGACTTCAAGCGCGAGCTTGCCGGTTATGAGACGGCCAAAGGAACGGTGCGGTTTCCGTTAGAGGAACCATTGCCCGTCATGTTGATCAGGAAGCTGATAAGGGCGAGCCTGAAGCGCAACGAAATGAAGGCGCCGAAGCGCACGGTGTGATTACGGATTGCCGCTTCTACCCATTTATGGTAGATTTCTACCTTAAGAGGTAGAAATGGGCTTGAATATCAAGAAATCGTCCACGGAAGCCGCCATTCGAGAGCTGGCGGCCCGCACCGGAGAGAGTCTGACCGACGCTGTCGAGACGGCGGTTCTGGAGAAGCTCAACCAGCTTCGCAGTGCCGCCCGGCCGGACACGATGGAATCTATGCTGGAGCGTCTGCGTCCGCTTCAGGATGCGCTCAAGGCAAAACTGATCGATCCGTCCGATGTTCGAACCGGCACAGAACTCACCGACGATCTCTACGACGAGAGCGGATTGCCGAAATGATCGTGGTTGACGCTTCGGCCGTCATTGCCATCCTGAATCGTGAAACGAACTTTGAAACAATCGTGGCGCGTCTTCTGAGCGATTCCGAGCGCCGCATATCTCCCATCTCCGCTGTGGAAGTCGTGATGGTGCTTGCTCGAAAGTATGACGATCCCGTGCGAGAGGCTGAAGCCTATTTGCGCCAGGAGAGCATCGCAATTGATCCGATAGACGGCGTGCGCACGGAATGGGCGCAGTATGCTTTTCTAACCTATGGAAAGGGTCGGCATCCGGCACGGCTCAATCTCAGCGATTGCTTTTCCTATGCAGCGGCGAAGGCTTTGAATGCGTCGCTGCTTTTTGTCGGTAACGATTTTTCGAAAACGGATTTGCGCACGGCTTAGGCCGCAATGGGATTACGTGAACTCAATCCGGATCATGTTCTAGAAAAAACTCACCGGGTCGACGTCGACTGCGATCCGCACCTTGCTGGAAATCTTCACCGCCGCCAGCCACGCCCGCAGATAAGCCTGCACATCGACATTGCGCTCGGCCTGCACCAGCAGCCGCTCGCGCGTCTGGCCGCGCAGCAGGTGATAGAAGGCGGGCGTCGGGCCCCAGACCGTCACGCCCTTGGCGGCCGGCGCGGCTCTGGCCAGCGCGCGGCCGGCTTCGACCACGATGGCGCCGTCATGGCTCGACAGGATGATCGCCGCCAGCCGTCCGAATGGCGGCGCGTGGGCGCGCTCGCGGAAGATCCGCTCCTGGGCGTAGAATGCGTCGCGGTCGCCCGACGCCAGCGCCGCCATCACCATGTCGGTGGGATTGCGCGTCTGCATCAGCACCAGCCCCGGCTTCTCGGCGCGGCCCGCGCGTCCGGCAACTTGATGCAGGAGCTGAAAGGTCCGTTCCCGCGCGCGCAAATCGCCGTCGGAGCCGCCGAGATCGGCGTCGATCACGCCGACCAGCGTCAGTTGCGGAAAATGATGTCCTTTGGCGACGATCTGCGTGCCGATCAGCACGTCGATCTCGCGTCTGGCCATGGCGCGGATGGCGCTCTGCGTCTGTTGCGGGCCGTGCATCGTGTCGGAGGAGGCGATGGCGACGCGCGCCTGCGGAAACAGCGCGGCGAATTCCTCCGCCACGCGCTCCACGCCGGGGCCGCAGGCGATCAGGCTGCCTTCCGCGCCGCAAGCGGGGCATTTGGGCGGTGTCGCGGTTTCGTAGCCGCACTGGTGACAGGCCAGGCGCTTGCGATAGCGATGCTCGACCAGCCAGGACGAGCAATCCCGGCACGTCATCTTGTGGCCGCACGCTTCGCACAGCGTCAGCGGCGCATAGCCGCGGCGGTTGAGGAACAGCATCGCCTGTTCGCCGGCCGCCAGCGTCGCGGCAACCGCCTCGCGCAGCGGCTGCGACAGCCAGCTGCCCGCTTCCGCCTTCTCATGGCGCAGATCGATCAGCCGGGTTTGCGGCAGCATCGCCACGCCATGCCGATTGGCGAGCTTCAGATGCGTGTAGCGCCCGCCAAGCGCGTTGGTATGCGACTCCAGCGACGGCGTCGCACTGGCGAGGATGACCGGACACTGCTCCAGCCGCGCCCGCACCACCGCCATGTCGCGCGCGTGATAGATGACGCCGTCTTCCTGCTTGTAGGCCTGCTCATGCTCCTCATCGACGATGATGAGGCCGAGCTCCTTGAAGGGCAGGAACAACGACGAGCGCGCACCGACCACGACCCGCGCCTCGCCGCTTATCACCGCGCGATAGGCGCGCGTGCGCTCCTTCTGCGACAGGTCCGAATGCCACTCCGCCGGGCGGCAGCCGAAGCGCTCCGCGAAGCGCTCCAGGAACTGCACCGTCAGCGCGATTTCCGGCAGCAGGATCAGCACCTGGCGCCCGCGCCGCAGCGCCTCGGCCACCGCCTCGAAATAGACTTCCGTCTTGCCCGAACCGGTCACGCCATCCAGCAGGCTGGCGGCGAAACGCTGCGCCGCGACGTCGGCCAGCAGGGAATCGGCGGCGGCGCGTTGCGCCCCGCTCAGCGCCGCCGCGCCAAGCGCCGGATCGGGCACCGCAAAGGGCGGGAACTCCGGCAGCTCCGTCGCAACCAGGGCGCCGCTCTCGATCAGCCCGCGCACCACGGCGCCGCTGGCATCGGCCTCCTGCGCCAGGGCCGGCACGCCGCGCGCCAGCCCGTCTTCGGCGACGGCCAGAACGCGCGCCCGCGCCGGCGTCAGCTTCTTCGGCGTCATGCCGCCGCGCACATAGGCGGTGCGCATCGTCTCGGGCTCGAAGGCACGCCCGCCGCGCAGCACCATCGACAGGATCATGCCCGGCGGCGACAGCGTATAATTGGCCACCCAATCGACGAAGTCGCAGAGCTTTTCTGGAAGCCGGGGTTCCCCTTCCAGCGGCGTAGCCTCTTTCAGTCGGTTGTCGCCGACGCTGCCTTCGGCCGCGCCCCACACCACGCCCAGCTGCTGGCGCGGCCCCAAAGGCGCGCTCACCAGCAGGCCGCGAGCGACCTTTGTCCCCTTGGGCAGCTTGTAGTCATAGGCGCCGGACAGCGGCAAAGGCAGCAGCACGCCGGCGCGCGGGCTCGGCGCCAGCAGCACGGCGTCGGAAGGCCTTAGCGCGGCAGTCTTCATGCGATACACTTGGTTCGGCGATTCTGTCCGGTCAACTCCAGTTTAGGCTCCATGAAGCTCTTCATCGATAGCGCAGACCCCAAGGAAATCGCCAAGTGGGCCGAAACCGGCCTGGTGGACGGCGTTACCACCAATCCCTCGCTCGCCGCAAAAAACGGCATGGACTATGTCGACGCGCTGAAGGAAATCTGCGCCGCGGTCTCCGGGCCGGTCAGCGCCGAAGTGCTGGCGACCGAGACCAAGGGCATGCTCGCCGAAGCGAAGGTCTTCGCCAAGATCGCCAGGAACATCGCCATCAAGGTGCCGCTGACCTGGGACGGGCTCGCCGCCTGCCGTGCGCTGCGCGCCGACGGCCTGATGGTCAACGTCACGCTGTGCTTCTCGCCGGTGCAGGCGATGATGGCGGCCAAGGCGGACGCGACCTTCATCTCGCCCTTCATCGGGCGGCTCGACGATGCCGGCCAGGACGGCATGGACCTGATCCACGAGATTCGCACCATCTACGACAACTATAACTACCAGACGCAGATTCTCGCGGCCTCGATCCGCGGCGTTCCGCATGTCCGCAATTGCGCGCTGGCCGGCGCCGATGTCGCGACGATACCGGTCGACGTGTTCAAGGCGCTCCTCAACCACCCGCTCACCGACAAGGGGCTGGCGACGTTCCTGGCGGATGCCAAGAAGGCCGGCGTCAGGATCCGCGACGAATGAGCGAACAGGCAAAATCCCTGGAGCCGGCCCTGGCCGCCGCCGAAGCGGTCAAGGCCTATATCCGCCTCAACCGCACGCGGTTGGCGTCGGATGGCGAGTTGCTGGCGCTGCTGTTGCCCGAGCGCGGCGATCTGGGCGAGGTGCGCGATTTCCAGCGCTATGTGATCGACAGGCTGGCGGCCGAGAACGCCGCGCTCAAGGCCGAGCGCGACGGCTTGTTGGGCGCGCAGAAATCGTCCGTTCGCATGGGCGATGGCGTGCGCCGTTTCGTGCTCGACCTGATCGACGCGCGCAGCTTCGCCGAAGCGATCGCGGTGGTGATCGCCGCCGCGCCGTCCTTCGGCGCCGACCGCGCCGCGATCTGCGTCGAAGGCGACGGCGGCAGCGCCAAAACCCGCACCGAAGGCGTCCGGCTGATTCCGCCCGGTACCACCGAAGCGGTTCTGGGACGCGACGGCAGCGGCGCGATCCTCTCGGGCGGCGGCGAATTGCTGCTCGGCGGCGGCGACTTCAAGAGTGTCGCGGTGTTCCGCGTCAAGATCGGCCGCGACGCGCCGGCGGCCGTGTTCGTGCTTGGCGCGCTGGCCGGCGGCGCCTTCGAAGACGAAGCGATCGCGACCGATCTGCGTTTCGCCGCGCGCGCCCTCGAACGGGCCATCCGTGCATGGCTCGATCTGCCCAAGATCTGAAGACCGAATGGCTGGCCTCGCTCGCCCATGAACGGCGCGCGAGCCCGCACACCTTGCGCGCCTATGGCGACGACATGGCGCGGTTCCTTGTCTTTTTGCACGAGCACCTGGGCGGCGGCGTCACCGCGGCCAAGCTGGCCAGGCTCAATCCCGCTGACATCCGCGCCTTCATCACCGTGCGTCGCGCGCAAGGGCTGGGTGCCAAAGGGGTGCAGCGCGCGCTCGCCGCGGTGCGCAGCTTCTTTCGTTACCTCGCGCGCGAGAACATCCTCGACAGCGCCGCTGCGCGCAGCGTACGCACGCCACGCATCCGCAGAGGCTTGCCGCGACCCTTGAGCGAAGTCGATGCGGCGCGCGCGATCGAACAAGCCGGCGAACACGACGTCGAATGGCTCGGACTGCGCGATGCCGCACTGCTGACGCTGCTCTATGGCGCGGGTTTGCGCATCTCCGAAGCGCTGAGCCTGAAGCGCGGCGATGTTCCCTTGGCTCAGACGCTGACGATCCTGGGCAAGGGCAACAAGGAACGCGTGGTCCCGGTACTGGCGCAGGTGCGCGACGCCATTGATGCCTACGCGAAGCTCATCCCGTTCACCGGCGCCAAAGGCGCGCCGCTGTTCCTTTCGCGCCGCGGCAAGCCTATGAGTCCGCGCGGGGCGCAGCTTGTGATGGAAAAACTGCGCCGCGGGCTCGGTCTCTCCGAACGCGCCACGCCGCACGCCATGCGCCATTCCTTCGCCACGCATCTATTGGCGAACGGCGGCGATCTGCGCGCCGTGCAGGAACTGCTCGGCCACGCCTCGCTGTCGACGACGCAGACTTATACGGAGATCGATACGCGCAAGCTCATGGAGGTTTACGAGAAAGCGCATCCAAGAGGTTGAGACGGTAGTTTTTCTCTTGAATCATCTTTGTTCCATCCGGCGTTGATCAACGGATCCTTGGCCGAAGTGGGTGGCAAGAGGAGTTTCGGGTGTGGGAGGGCTTGAACGCAATCTGGTGTTGCGCAGTGTGTATTTGAGGGATAAGAATAGATAAGCTTGGTCATCTAATAATCGAGTAGAATTCTGAGAAAAAAATGTAGTTGCGTTTGTATCTGAAAAGTTGTTACCGGCGACCGGCGCCTAAATTTGTAGCAATATTCCGCAGGGGCAAAATTAATGGCCAGATCAATAAGAAATAGCCTGTTGTTTCTCCTTACTGCGGTTGTACTGGCGTCGTGCGTAACAATTGCCGATCAACGCTTTACCATGAACCGTGACGTATTCTCAAAGCACTACGAAGACGTCAAGAGAATTGTCTTGGAAGAAGCGGCAAACAACGGCTTCACGCAAATGACGGGCGAAATCAAGCCATCCCAGTACAACGGATGGAAGGGGCAGATTTATTTCTCGCTCGTAACCCCTAACGGTACCGATCAACTCTTCGTGGAGTTCGAACCGCAGGGGGACTTGGAATCTGTCTATGTAAACGGCGCTGGCACGCGAACCAATGGCGATAGCGCTGCACAGGCAATTCAAGCGCGGCTAGGTAAGCTCTAACGGCGAAGCCATTAAGAGTTTTCTGCTCTGTTTAGATCGCGTCCTGCGCGTCCTCTTCGCCGCCTTGCGTTAAACGTCCGCCATGCCAGGCATGACCGAGCCACCAGGCGAACAACACTGCCGCCACGCCCATCGCCGCCATCAGCAGATAGGTCCGCCCGCCATACAGCGCATAGAGCGGACCGGCTGCATACGTCGCCGAACCCATCACGATGCCGTTGGCGACGACGGCGTAAAGGCTCTGCGCCGTCGCCGACAGGCGCGGCGGCACCGCTTTGAGGATGAAATACATCGCGCCCAGATGCGCCAGCGCGAATGTCGCGCCGTGCAGGAACTGCGCGAAGATCACCAGCGCGAAAGGCGGATCGAACGCCAGGATCGACCAGCGCACCACGCAACCGAGGCCCCCCAGCAGCAACAGCCGCGTCGCGCCGATCTGGCGAAACAGCTTCAAGGAAATCGAGAACAGCAGCGCCTCGGCCACCACGCCCAGCGGCCAGATCGCGCCGATCGCCGCGCCGCTGTAGCCGAGCGCGCGCCAATGCAGTCCGCCATAGCCGTAGTAAAAAGCGTGGCTGCCCTGGTCGAAACTCGCCGCCAACAGGAATATCGCGAACGCGCCGGAGCCGATCAGCTCGCGCGCCTCGGCCAAGGTCGCGCGCAGGCGGATGCCCAACTGGCCCTTGGCGCGTCCGGCCGGCGGCGCGGGCAGCCAGCAGATCGCCGCGAAGGCCAGCGCCAGCGAGACCGCCAGCCACGGCGCCAGGACGACAAGACCCCAGCGCGACACGGCGAGGCCCGACACGACATTGGCGATCGCGAAGGTCACCGAATTCCACAATTTGACATGGCCGTAGTCGAAGCCGAAGCGCTCGGCCAGCCTGGTGCTGACGCTGTCGAGCAAGGGGCCGGACGAACTGCCCGCGACATTGGCCGTCACCGCGACCAGGAAAATCTGGACCGGCGTCATCACCCAGTTGAGCGCCAGGAAGCCCAGGAACTGCAGGCCGACCAGGGCGATCATCATGCTGCGCCGGTCGCCCGTCGCATCGGCGATGATGCCGGTCACCGGCGGCACGATCACCCGCAGCAGCATGCCGGCCGACAGCAGCGTGCCGATCTGTTCCGGGCTCATGCCCTTATAGGCCAGCCAGGCGCCGAAGAACGGCGTGTAGATGCCGCCGCTCAGGCCCCAGGCCGCCCAGCTGACGGAAAGCCGCAACGCGATCGGCGAGTTTTGTTCAGGGACCGAGTGTGACAAGGCGGCGTGCGGCCATCGCTTTGAGGACAGCCCATATACGCTGTTGTGCGTCGCGCGCGCCATTGTTCTCGGCGCAAATCTGAACGTCGGTGAGCAGACGCCGCAGCGCGTAGTTGTTCTCGTTCAGGGTCGAGATTCGCAGCGACGCGTCCTTGCTTTTGGCGGCGTCGTCCAGTTTCGCTTTCAGCCCCGCATCTTCCATGCCGGGCGCCAGTTCGCTGAACAGGGCGCGGATGTCGTTGTTCTCGGCGAAGCGGATGTCCGCGGCGCGGTCGTATTCCTTCGCCGACATGTTCAGCATCATGCCGATGAGGCCGACCGTGCCTTGGGCAAACGCGGCGCCCTCGTCGCCGACGCCGCTGGCGATCTTCTGCAACGAGAGATTCAGAATGGTGCCGACTTCCGGATTCATGCGCCCTCGCCCAGCCGGTCGGCCAGCACCTTGTTGTGGAAGGCGAGGCAGAACCAGCCCGAAAAGGCATTGACCGGATCGATGTTGCGCCCTTCGGCATATTCGCGCGCCGCCGAAATCCAGATTGCCGCGCCCTTCAGGCTGGCGAAGATCTCCCACCAATAGAGCGCCTGGGGCTCGGCCTTGCAGCCGCTGGTCTGCTCCCAGATGCGGATCGCCGCGTCGCGCGCGATCATGCCGCCCGGAAAGGCGACGTTGCCGCCGCACCAGAGCGGATCGATGGCCCAGCCGAGATCCTCCAGCGGATCGCCCAGATGCGCCATTTCCCAATCGAGGATGGCGCGGATCGTGCCGTCGTCATCGACCAGGAAATTGCCGGTGCGATAGTCGCCATGCACGACGGATATCTTCTGCGCCGGCGGTGGCGGATGGCGTTTCAGCCAGCGGATCGCGGCGCGCGCGATCGGCTGCGGCTCGCGCTCGTCTTCCTCGATGACTTTCTCCCAGCGCGCCACTTCGTGCATCGCGACGTCGTGAATATCGCTCTCGCCTTCGAAGTCGGCGAGGCCCACATCGCGCGGATCGACCGACGCGATTCTGCCCAGCACGCTGAAGAACTGCCGGCCGACCTTGTCGCGATGCACCCCGTAGGGATCCGGACTCATGATGCCGCCGGTCTGGCAGTTCTCGACTTCCTCCATGATGAAGAACGGCCGCTCCAGCGGCGCGCTGTCGAGCTCCAGCGCCACCGGCTCGGGCACCGGCAGGCCGAGCGCGTGGAAGGCTTCATAGGCGCGATATTCCGTCGTGCGCTCGGTCTCGATCAAGCTGGACGGCGGATCGCGGCGCAGGATCAGGCCGCGGTCGCGCCCCTGATAGCGGGCGCGGAAGCGATAGGTCTCGCGCGAGGCGCCGCCCGGAATGCGCGAAAGGCTCGCGACGGTCAGTTCGGGCGCGCCCAGCTTGCGGCGCAGATAGGTGGCGAGCCTGTCTTCCAGTTCCTTCATGGCGCGGGATCGAACACGCCTTTGAGGCCGTGCGGCGCGAATTGGCCGATCACCAATTGCTCCAGCACGCCGGTGCCGGACGTGTTCACGTTCGGTCCGGTCAGCTTGGCCTCGACGAAGGCCTGGATGTGCTGGAACTGCGGCTCGTTCTCGTTGACCTCTTGGGTCTTGTAGCTGTCGTAGCCGACGCGCAGATCGCCGTGGAAGCGGCCATGGCCCCATTCGGGATGGCCGTAACCGACGCCCGACATGTAGAAGTTGAACTTCGGCGTCATCTCCGCGCGCCATGCGTCGCCGCGCGTGTCGCGCGTTTCGATGACGGCACGCTTGGCGTGCCGCGTGCCGGACTTGTAGTCGATCGTCGACCAGCAGGCCGCCATGTGCTCGGCTTCGGCGTCACCCACGGCGCCGATCACCGAAGCGGTGTTCCAGGGCTTGCCGCTGCCGTCGGCATTGTTGTGATACAGCATGAACTTCTCCGGGAAGTTCAGCGGCGACCACAGCCAGTAGAACTGCGGTGCGCGCGGCGGCGCGGCGCCTTGCGGATTGCCCATGCCGATGGGGCGCACGCCCCAGGAACGGTCGCGCGTGCCGACGATCCTGTCGCGGCTGAGCGCGATGCGTTTGCCCGCGACCTCGATCCAGCCCTCATAGGTCCCGTTCTGCGTCAGCCGCGTATAGTCCATCATGGTCAGCGGACCGACGCGATAGGTGAAGCGCGGCTCTTCGACGGCCAAGGCGCGGGCATGGAAGGTGATGTCGCAACGGATCCCGTGGTCCTTGGCGTCGGCTCGCACCCGCAGGGTCTTGAGCGGCTCGATCACCTCCACCGCGATCGGTCCGACCGTGGTGTCCATCCGCTCCATGTTGAGCACCTTGGAGGCGCGCAGATTGTGCTGCACGCCGCCGTCGATCACCGACAGCGAGGCGTCCATCACGTTGAGATGGGGATAAACCCCCAGGGCCGCCGCGAAGAAGATGCTCCCGTCCGGCGAGTACCCATTAAAGAAGTAGCGGTCGTAGAAATTGCGGTCCGTGCCCGATGTGGCAATCGGCTCCGGCAGCTGGTGCACCGGAAAATCGTCGGCTTTGGTCAGCATTTGGGCTTTTCGCGGGCGTTTCTTTGCGGTTTTCGCCAGCATGGCCCCCGCTTGGCGGCAGGGCAACGGCAAAAAAGATAGGTTTCCTTTAGGGAATTCCTTTATTGCAGTTGCGCGCGGACCTGCGTATTTTCCGCCCGCTTTCGTTTGCCCGTCCGGGCGCCGAAATGTGCCGCCTTAGCTCAGCCGGTAGAGCACCGCATTCGTAATGCGGGGGTCGCGTGTTCGAGTCACGCAGGCGGCACCACTTTTTGCGCTCCGAGCAAACAAGCATCTATGCGGCAGGAATCCCATGCGTTGCCAGGGTTCTGTCGCATCGCTGGAGAAAAACCCTGTCGTGACGGATCAGTCGAGGACCACGGTATCCCAGCCAAGCTTCTTGAGTTCGGCTTCGGTCGCCGCGGAGAAGGCGCCTGTCGATGCGAACAGTGGCGGCCGTGCCTCGCCTTTGGGCGCAACATCGGTACTCAGGCGTGTGAGGCTCCTTGACACGGTGTCGGTCCAGGCAACCTCGTCGAACGGAAACGCGGCGACGAGACGCCCCGAGGCGTCGCGATTCAGCGCAAGCCCCGACGCAAGGACAAATGCCTTGAGCGTGCCGAGGCGGGCGTTTTCTCTTGCGAGAAGTTCCGCCCGGTAGCGATTGAACTTCGCCACGTCGAAACTGTCCGCCACGGCCGCTCGCTCGATGAAGATCGATGAGTTGGCGGCGCCCAGCGCTTCCAGGGCTTCGGCAATGGCGAGTTCATCGACCGGCGAGTAATAGGTGTTCTCGACGAATTTTTTGCTGGTCGCCTCGTCGACGCCCAGACCATGAAGTTTCCGGGTCACGATCTCGGCGATTTGGCGCGACGTGCTGAGATAGTAGGGGGCCGCCACTTCCGAGGCGGTCGAAGTCGCGCGCACGGCGATACCCGCGCCGCCGGAAATCGTCGAAAGAGCCGCGGTGACGGGAAAATCGCCTGCGGCCGTGGCTTGCGCCACCTCCTCGAGTCCGGTTCGCAGCGGCTTGAAATCGGTATACGGATCGACACTCAAGGCAAAGGCGAGGTCGCGTTCGGCCTTGGTGATGCCGGTGACGCTGTCGAAAAACGGATCGCGTCCGCCGCCCGGGTTTTGGACCGTCGAGACCACCTTGTCGAATATCTTGCCGACGCCCGAGCCGAGATTGCCGATCGTGTCGATGGGGTCGAGAACGAGGTCGCGTCCAAAGCGGATGGGTTCCAGGCCCGCGTTGACCAGGGCGGCGCCGAAGGCCTTGGTGCGGGACATCGATTCGAGCGCGTGCAAAGCCCGCAATTCCTGGGCGCGTTCCTTCATGCGGCGCAGGCCGCTGACCTGAAAATCGCCATACGGTGTTTTGACCGCGAATATCCAGACAAAGCCGTCGCTCTGCACGGCTGGCGCGACGGTCCAGTTCTCACCCATTGCGTCCGCGCCGAGGAGCACTCCGGCCGTCGTTTGGGGGTTTGGCTCGTCGGCAAATGCCGGCGCGCCGACAAGGACGAACGTCGATGCGATCAGAATCGCGAGCGCTGGACTTGGGATCACGTTCTTGGACCTTGTATCCCGGCGTCCGCTGGCGATGGCCGGCGCGCGTCTCGGATTGATCGATCGTGGGAGTGGACTGGGCGAAATTGCTGCCCCTTAGCAAGACAACGGGACAACACTCTTTAGGTTGCATTTATTCGTATTGCGGGCGCGTGTATGTTCGTTTCATGCATCCGGGCTGGCGAACGGTTCGAGCCATCACTCTGCAATCCCCGCCGCCCCGCTCTCCAGCATGCGCTCCGCTTCCGCCGTCGAATATCCCAGTTCCTCCAGGATCGCGTTCGTATGCTCGCCGATGCGCGGCGCCATCCGCGGCGGGACCTTTGTTTCGCCGACGATCCGGATCGGGCTGTCGACGGTGCGCAGGCCGCCCATGCCCTCCAGTTCCGGCAACAGGCCGTTCGCCGCCACCTGCGGGCAATCCAGATGATCGTGCGGCTCGGCGATGGCGCCGAAGGTGACGCCACGCTCGAGAAATGCTGCTTTCCAATGCTCCCAGTCCCGGCCTGCGAAAATCTCCTCGAGCGCGCGGGTCAGTTCTTCGGCATGCGCCAGCCGCGCTTCCGGCGTGGCGAAGCGCGGCTCGCCTTCCCATTGCGGCTTGCCAATTGAGGCCAGAAGCTGCGGCCATTCGCGCGCATGGTTGACCATCGAAAACATGAACCAGCGATTGTCGCGGCAGCGATAGACTTCCAGCAGCGCGCTGCGGCGATAGCGCGGCGTGCGCGGCTGAAAGCTCGCATCGCAAAGCGCCGCCTGCAGGTAGCAGCCCATGGACCATAGCCCGTTGGCGAGCAGCGATGTGGAAACGACGCCGCCCTTGCCGGTGATCTGGCGGCGATAGAGCCCGGTCATGATCGCCGCGAACAGCGCCACGCCGGTGGGATGATCGCCCATCGCCGGAATCGAACGCGCCGGCTCCGACGCCGCCGTCGGGCGAACCGCGCTCATCAATCCCGATCGCGCCCACCAGGCGGTGGAATCGTAGCCGGTGCGATCCTTTTCCGGTCCTTCCTCGCCATAGGGCGTCAGCGAGGCGTAGACGATGCGTTCGTTGAGCGGCAGGACATCCTCGGGCCGCAAATGCAGACGCTCGCGGATCGGCCCCGGGAAATTCGTGATGAAGACATCGGCGCGCGCGATCAGGTCCCGCAACACCCGTTGCGCAGACTCTTGTTTGAGATCGAGCGCCAGGCTCTCCTTGTTGCGATTGTCGAGCAGCCAGAAATAGTCCTGATCGCAGACCGGCGTGCCGGGAAGCTTGATCAGCTGGCGGTAGGAATCGCCGATGCCCGGCGGCTCGATCTTGATCACCCGGGCGCCGAAATCCGACATGATCGTGCCGGCCACCGGACCGGCCACGAAGCTCGCGCAATCCAGCACCAGCAGATCTTCAAACAGCGACTGCGGCATGACCCCTCCGACCCGAACAAGGCGATGGTAATGCAAAACGCCAAGCGGCGGAACGAACGGGCTATCGCCGTCGACGCCGCGATTCAACCGCGCGGCGTGCTAGGTTCGGCGCCGGACCTTTTGGTGTCTCTTCGCCATGAACGCTTTCGCTGCTGCGGGTGGCGGTTTCCTGCTCGCCGTCCTGTGGTTCGACCTGATGTTCGACGTGCAGACGCGCAGGCACGCCGGCGAGACGCTGCCGGCCGAAATCCTGGCATCGATTTCGGCCTATTACCGGCGCGTGACCACGGACGCGAACCCGATGGGCCGGCTGATCGCTCTGGTGATGCTCTTGACCTTGTCGGCACTCGGCAGCGAAATCGCCGGAGGAGCCTATCCCGCTTGGATCGTGTGGCCGTCGCTCGCTTCGGCCATGGCCGGCATTGGCCTTGCCCTGGCGCGCACGGTGCGAAACGCCGTGCGGCTCGGCGGCGCGCAGGATCCGCCCCACATGCAGGCGCGCCTTGCCCGCACGATCTACCGCGATCATCTGTTCTGTTTCGCGGCCATGGCTCTGATGGTCGGTCTGCAGCTGGCCGCGACGTCCTGACGTCGCAGCCGCGCCGTCGCGGATGCGCAAGTCTTTTTTGACTGCTACCGTCGCGCCATGATCAAGCGCCGTATCGCCGAATTCGAAGTCTCCGCCATCGGGCTGGGCTGCATGAGCCTGAGCCACGCCTATGGCCCGCCACCGCCGCGCGAGCAGGCCGAACGCGTGCTGAAAGGCGCGCTGGACGCGGGCTACACGTTCCTCGACACCGCCGCGGTTTACGGCCTCGGCCACAATGAGCGGCTGGTCGGCGAAGTGCTGAAGGATCGCCGCGGCGAATTCGTGCTGGCCTCCAAATGCGGCATGTCGAACGGCGAACAGCGCGAGCTGAACGGCTCCCCCGAGCGGCTCAAGGCGACCTGCGACGAAAGCCTGGCGCGGCTCGGCGTCGAGGTCATCGATCTGTATTACCTGCACCGTTGGGACAAGCGCGTACCGATCGAGGACAGCGTCGGTGCCCTCGCCGATCTGGTCGCGGCGGGCAAGATCAGGAGCATCGGCCTGTCGGAAGTCTCCGCGCCGACGCTGCGCAAGGCGCACGCCGTCTATCCGATCGCGGCGCTGCAGACCGAATACTCGCCCTGGACGCGCAACCCCGAGATCGCCGTGCTGGATGCCTGCCGCGAACTGAACATCGCCTTCGTCGCCTTCAGCCCGGTGGGGCGGGGCTTTCTCGCCGGCGGCGTGCGCGATCCGGCGGCGCTTCAGCCAGGCGATTTTCGCGCCGGCATGCCGCGCTTCCAGGGCGACGCCTTCATCGCCAATCTGGAAATGTTCGACAAATTCGCCGCGCTGGCGCAGTCCGTCGGCTGCACGCCGGCGCAGCTCTGCCTCGCCTGGCTGCTGCAGAAAGACGACATCATCGTGCCGATCCCCGGCACCACCAGCCCGGCGCATATGGAAGAAAACGCGCTGGCCGCCGAAATTGACCTCGACCCCGACGTCGCCGAACAGGTCGAGGCGCTGGTGAACGCGCGCGCCGTCAGCGGCCCGCGCTACGCCCCGGCGATGCAGGCAACCGTCGACACCGAAGGCTGAGCTTGGCGCTTGCCGCGACCGCGATTGTCGGTTGAGATGCCGCGTGCGGCGTCCGAACCGCCACGGGGGAGCGCATGAAACCTGTCGCGAAGTCCGCCATCGCGTGGCGCCGCCTGGCAGCCCTGGCCTGCGCCCTGGCGAGCATCGCGGCGGCGCCCAATTCTCCCTCGACCGCCATCCGCCAGGAAGCCTTGAGCGTCGCGGGCCTGCAAAAGCCCGGGCGCATCGTCGTCGATCACTGGGGCATCGCGCATATCTTCGCCGCCAGCCCGCGCGACGCTTTCTTCCTGCAGGGCTACAACGCGGCGCGCGACCGGCTGTGGCAGATCGATCTGTGGCGCAAGCGCGGCCTCGGCCTTCTCGCCAAGAGCTTCGGCGCCGCCTATGTCGATCAGGATCGCGCCGCGCGCCTGTTTCTTTATCGCGGCGACATGAACAAGGAATGGGCCGCCTATGCGCCCGCCACGCATGAAGCGACCGAAGCCTTCGTGGCCGGGATCAATGCCTATGTGGCGCAGGTGCGCGCCGGCGCCAGGCCGTTGCCGCCGGAATTCAAGTTGACGAACTCGCTGCCCGACGATTGGCGGGCCGACGATGTCGTGCGCATCCGCAGCCATGCGCTGGTCTCGAACGTGACGTCCGAGGTCGCCCGCGCGCGCGTCGTCTGCGCCGCCGGTCTCGCCGCCGACCGCCTGCGCCGCAAGCTCGAGCCGGCGCACGTCACCGTGGTGCCGGACGGTCTTGATCCCTGCGACGTCACTGAGGACGTGCTGAAGGACTACAAGCTTGCCACCGAGCCGGTGAGTTTTTCGCCGCCGCCCACGGTGAAGGCCGACAGCGCCGGCGCGATCCGTCTGGCGGCGGCCCATCCACCCGAGGAGGGTTCCAACAACTGGGTCGTATCGCCGGCGCGCTCCGCAACGGGGCGGCCGATCCTCGCGAACGATCCGCATCGCCAGCTCGGCGCGCCGTCGCTGCGTTATATCGTGCAGCTCAACGCGCCTGGACTCTCGCTCATCGGCGCGGGCGAGCCTGCCTTGCCCGGCGTCGCTTTCGGCCACAATGAGCGTGCCGCTTTCGGCATCACGATCTTCAACATCGACCAGGAGGATCTCAACGTCTACACGCTCAAACCCGACGACGCGAACTCCTATCGCTACGGCGACGGCTACGAAGCGATGCGCGTGGTCCACGAAACCATCGAGGTCAAGGGCGAAGCGCCGCGCCAGGTCGAGCTGCGCTTCACCCGTCACGGGCCGGTTCTGTCGGTCGATCCCCGTAAGAGCCGTGCCTTCGCGCTTAGGACCGTGTGGAACGAGCCCGGCGTGTCTGGTTATCTCGGCAGTTCGCGCATGTGGCGTGCGCGCTCCTGGAATGACTTCATCGCCGCGCGCGACGCCTGGGGCGCGCCACCGCTCAATCTGGTCTACGCCGATACCGGCGGCACCATCGGCTGGTCGGCGGCGGGCATGACACCGGTGCGCGGCAATTGGGACGGCCTGATGCCGGTGCCCGGTGACGGACGCTATGAGTGGCACGGCTTTCTGAAAGGCAATCTGCTGCCGTCCGTGCGCGATCCCAAACAGGGTTGGTTCGCCACCGCCAATGCGATGAACCTGCCGCCTAGCTATCCGGCCGAAGAGCGCCGCATCGGCTTCGAATGGTCCGATCCATCGCGCATCGCGCGCATTTCCGCGGTGCTCGGCGCCGGCGCCCGTCACAGCCTCGCCGATTCCATGGCGCTGCAGACCGATAGCCACAGCGCCGAGTCGGCGCGTCTCACCGCCCTGCTGGCGCCCCTGTCGTCTGCCGATCCGTCTGTCGCACAGGCGCTGACGCTGCTCGAGCAATGGGATCACGATGAAACCGTAGCGAGCGCCGCCGCCGCGATCTACGAAGTCTGGGTCACAAAGCATTTGGGCCAGATGACCGTGAACCGGCTGACACCCTTGGCGGCGCGCAGAATCATCGATGCCGGTTCGCTCGATGCGGTGATCACTTATCTCGAGCATCCCGACGCGGCGCTCGATCCCGCCGCGCGCGATGCGCTGTTGCTGGCCAGCCTCGGCGAGGCCGTGGCCGAGCTCAAGACGCTGCTCGGCCCCGATATGGCGACCTGGTCCTGGGGCCGGCTGCATCATGCGATGTTCGAGCCGGCCGTCGCCGTGCTCGCCGATCCGGCGCTGCGCGCGCAAATGTCGATGGGTCCCTTGCAATTGCCGGGCTCGGCCTCGTCGCCGCGCGCCGCGACCTATCGGCTGTCGGACTTCGCCGCCATCGCCGGCGCCTCGGTGCGGCTGGTGCTGGATGTCGGCCGTTGGGACAATTCGGTGGCGATCAACACGCCGGGACAATCGGGCGATCCGTTCAGCGCGCATTACCGCGATCTGTTTCCGCTCTGGGCGGCGGGCGATTACGTGCCGCTGCTGTTCAGCCGCGCCGCGGTCGAGGGCGCGGCCGAGACCGTGCTGACGCTGACGCCGCGCCGCTGAGCGCCGTCAGCGGCGGAAGCGAAAATCCAGACCGCGCTCCTTCCAGTTGGCTTCGATGATATCCAGATCGAAAATGCCGGACGGATTGGCCTTGGACGGCGACTGGCTAAGATAGGGTGCGCGCTCGCGGCGCCAGATGCCGAGCAGCCGGCGCAATTCCGGCAGCGGCGCGGTGTGGTCGTCGACGCGCAGGCTGGCGTCGGGAAAATCCTCGGTCGTCACCATCACCAGCCCCGCCGACTGGCGGCCGCGCCGGTCGCCGCCAGCCGCTTCGCCGTTTTCCAGCGCCGCCAGCATGCGTTCCGGCAAGGGCAGGCTGGGATCGGCCTTGAAGCCGTCCAGCGTCGCCTGCGCCACGGACGCGTTGCTCAGCATGTTGCCTGCGACGCTGACGAAGGGCTCGCCCACTTGGCCAGCCCATTCGACGCAATTCTTGCCTGTCCAGGCCGCGATGCGGCCCTGTTTGTCGACGGCATGGATCTGGCGGATGTTGCGTCCTTCATCGCCGGCCAGCGCCGAGTCGATCGCCAGCTTCGGACTGAGTCCGCGTTCGAGGCCGTCGAGCACCGCTGGCGCGAGATAGCGGTTGGTCATCGATTGCGTGCCGACCGCGCCGACGCCGGCACGCACGAACGGCACGAAGGCGCCGGCGGCGAACGCCTTGGTGGCGACCGCCGCGCCGAACGCGCCGGTCGCGGAATCGAAAGCGACGATGGACCAGGTCACGCCAGTGCCTTTTGCGTCAGGCCGCGCGCCTTCGCTTCGGCCGGCGCAAAGTAGACCAGCCCATCGCCCCAGTCATGGGTCACGGTATCGGATGGAGGCTCGGCATCCTCGCCGCAGAGAAAGGCAAGCTCCTTGGCCGTCAACATGGCCCAGCGCGCGAAGGCTTGCGCCGGCGTTGGATCGGGCCGCGGCTCGGCGGTCGCGCCCGGCAACGCGGCCTCCAAACCGGCGACATAATCCTCGTACGGCACCCAGCCCGCGACCGTGTGATCGCCCTTGGGACCGCGGAAGATCACCGTCGGCAGCGCGTAGCGGTCGTGACCTTCGGAATGTTTGAGCTCGCCGTTCATCGGGCTGTCGTGCTTGAGCGTGCGCACATAGTCGTTGGGCGCGCGGGTCTCACGCCAGTCGGCTTGGTAGGCGGCTTCGACCTCCGCCAGGATCTGGTCGGCGCGCCAGCGCGCCTGATCGAGGCCCGATATGCCATGCGTCGCCGCTGCGAATTCGTCCGGCGTCTGCGGCCCAATTCCAAAGACGAAAATCTGCTCGCGGAAGCGCCGCAGCACGGCATCCGCCACGGCCTGTCCCTGGCGCTCGGCGGCTTTCACCGCCAGCCCCGCCGGATCGGTCGATTGCAGCATGAGGCGCATCGGATTGGGATACGGCATGCCGGTCAGCTTCCACACCCGCTTCCAATAGGCACGCATCGGTTCGGCGGCGCTGATACGGTCCCAGCGCTCCTTGCCGGCCGCCGCGTTGCCGACCAGCCCGCCCATCACCTTGCGCCAGGTGAGGCGGTGGCCGTGGCGCCAATCCAGCCGCCGCAGCAACGGTTCGGCGCCCCAGGCTGTGGAGCAAACGCAATCGGTGTATTCGACCGCCTCGACCCGTTCCATGAGCAATTCCTTCTGGCGCCGGCTTCAACGTCCGCCGGAAGACTGACCTTGGCAAGACCCGGCCGCGTTGCACCGCAGCAAGCGCGGCCGAATCACCGCTCGGCAACGCTCAAAATGGGTTACACCGGTAACGCGTGCTTTGACTTGGCGACGGGATTTTGGGCAACTAGCGCACAGCAACGGGGAATTCCCATGGATGCCGATCAGCAGCGCGATCTCAAGCGCGCCACCGCCGAAGCCTGGTCGACCCCGCTGGAAGACATTGACGTCAGCCGCGCCGACCGTTTCGCCAGCAACACGCATTGGCCGTTCTTCGAGCGCCTGCGCAAGGAAGCGCCGGTGCATTACTGCGCCAAGAGCGCGCATGGCCCTTATTGGTCGATCGTCAAGTTCAACGACATCGTCGCGGTCGATAGCAATCATCACGTTTTCTCGTCGCAGGACAATATCGTGATCGGCGACAATCCGCCGGAATTCACGCCGCCGATGTTCATCGCCGCCGATCCGCCCAAGCATGACGTGCAGCGCCGGGCCGCTTCACCGGCGGTCGCGCCGGCCAGGCTGGCCGATCTGGAAGCCTTGATCCGCGAGCGCGTCGGCACGATCCTGGATGGCCTACCGCGCAACGAGACCTTCAACTGGGTCGATCGCGTCTCCATCGAACTGACGACGCAGATGCTGGCGACGCTGTTCGACTTTCCCTGGGAAGACCGCCATCTGCTGCCCTACTGGTCCGACACGACCACCTCGTCCGAAACCGTCGGCAACGCCAGCATCACGATGGCGCGCCGTCAGGAAATCCTGATGGAGTGTCTCGCCTATTTCACCAGGCTGTGGCACGAGCGCCAGGCCGCGCCGCCGAAGTTCGATTTCATTTCACTTCTGGCGCACGATCCGGCGACCAAGGATATGCTCGCCGACCCCACCGAATATCTTGGCAACCTGATGCTGCTGATCGTCGGTGGCAACGACACGACGCGCAATTCGATCACCGGCGGCCTCTTGGCGCTCAACCAGTTCCCCGGCGAATACGACAAGCTGCGGGCCAAGCCGGCGCTGGTGCCCGAGATGGTCTCGGAGATCATCCGCTGGCAGACGCCGCTGGCTCATATGCGGCGGACCGCGCTCCAGGACTTCGAATTCCGCGGCAAGCAGATCAAGAAGGGCGACCGCGTGGTGATGTGGTACGTCTCGGGCAACCGCGACGACGAGGTGATCGAACGCGCCGACGAATTCATCATCGACCGCGCCCGTTCGCGCCATCACGTATCGTTCGGCTTCGGCATCCACCGCTGCATGGGCAACCGCGTCGCCGAGATGCAGCTGCGCATCCTGTGGGAGGAGATTCTCAAGCGCTTCGCCAGGATCGAAGTGGTCGGCGAGCCGGAGCGCGTCACTTCGAACTTCGTGCTCGGCTACACCTCGCTGCCGGTCCGCATCCCGGCCTGACAATCAGGCCCGCGCCAGGCCGGCGGTCTCGCTCTGATCGGGATGCGTCACATAGAAATCGAGATCGGCGAGCAGTTTGCGCCAGGCCCCGTCGATCTCTGTCGTCCAGTCCGGCCCCAGCAAATCGCGGATCGTCGCGGCGACGGTGGCGAAGAAGGTGCGGAAGGTCTCGCGCGGCACGTCGTAACCTTCATGCGTGACGACTTCGCACTGGATCAGGTGCGCCGCATAGCGCCGCTCGGCGATGAAGTCGAGGATGGCTTCGAACACCTTGGCCAGCATTTCGCCCTTGATGGCGCCCGACGTGTCGCGCCAGAACAGGGCCTCCATCTGCGGGTGCTGCGCGAACAGCCGCGCATAGACCAGCGGCGTCAGATCGGCGCAGCGCGCCGCCGCGAGCTCCAGGCTGGCTTCGATCGGATGGGGCAAGGGCGATCTCCGGTCTGCGCCGGCCGCGCTCAATAGTTCCGAAAATCGAATCCGGCGCGATGCAGGTCCGACACGGTGCGCAGGATGTGGCCGTAGGATTCCCGCACGCCCTCAGAATAGTCCGGCCGCGCGAATTGCGCGCCGGGAATGATCACGCCCTTGCCGTCGATCCGGATGGCGCGCCCAACGCGCACCAGGTCGCTGACATAACGGCGCGTGGTCTCGTAGGGCAGCCGCAACGCGCCGGCAATGGCGTTGACCGTAACCGGCCGCCGCAACTCGTCGGGAAGAAATTGCGTAATGCTGCCATACTTCAAATTGTCGCCGCTGCAGGTGACGTGGCGCACATTCGCCGTCCAGATCGCGGTGTAGATCATCCCGGTCAGGAAATCGTTATTGTGCAGCCGGCCGACCATTTCCACGCCCTGCAAAATGAGTTCCATGCTGATGCGCAACAGGGCGCGGACGTTCGCCGGCATCTCGCCCGCCGGCGGCAGCGCCACGGTGTTGCCCAGTGTGTGCCGATAGGGCGCAAAATCGAACCCGGCCTGCTTGAGATCGCCCAGGAAGCGCAGCAGGCTCTGCAGACTTTCCTGAAAGGCCTTGCGCCGATGCGGTTGGTTGTGCACGGCGGCCGGAACGATCAGTCCGCGCTTGCCGACGCGGATGCAGACGCCGGCCTTTATCATCGTTTGCGCGTAGCGCCGCACGGTCTCGTAGGGGATGCGCAGCGCATTGGCGAGCGCCTGCACGCTGACCGGCCGGCGCAGGGAGTCGGGCGGCAGGTTTTCCATGCCGCCGAATTCGGTGTTGGCGGCGGAATTGGTGATATGCCTGACATTGCCGAGCCACAGCGCGGTGAAGATCAGCGCCGCGATCAGATCGTTGCCCTGCGCCGCCACCATGCCGTCGATGCTGCGCATGAGAAATTCGTTGCCGACGCGCAGCACGGCCAGCACATTGGCCGGCATCGGCGCGACATCCATGCCGGTCGGCGGCCTGCCATCGTCAGCACGCATTCATGCACTCCCTTGGGCCGATGATGACGCGACTGCCGGCGATGTCAAAATTTAGCGCCGTCGCGAATTCAGATCGTCTCGCACGCGGTCGGCGCCCGCGAGGAAGCAATCGCGCCAGATGCCCACTTGCTGCAACTCGACGCAGAGCCAACTATCGTTGTGGTTGCAGCGCGAAGCATCGGAAGCCTCCGCGAACGGAATGGACGCCGACGGCCGGCCGAATCCGACGTCCGGCTGACGCTGGCCCACCAGCAAGACCAGGGAAAAAGCAAAGGCCGCGCGCAGGATCATGCCGCGACGTGGGCGCGGGACGCGCCGCCCTCCGGAACCGGATTGCCGATCGGCTCGCCCATGACGATCTCGGCGATGACGCGTTCGCGAATCCCGGGCGCGCCGATGGCGTTCAGCGCCTCCATCATCGCCGGTGTCGCCATAATGACAAGGCAGTCGAAAGCGCCCGTCTCGGCGCCCTCGCTCAGAAGCCAGAGCAGTTCGTGTGCGAAACACAAATGCGTGTCGCGCGGGCGTGCCGTTCCAAGACCGGCGGCGATGCGGAAGTCGGTGAAGTCGGTGGCCTCGACTTGGCGCACCATGCGCTCGGGTATCCGGTTGCGGACGGTATGCAGCAGGGTCGAACAGCCGTCGCGGCTGACATGGATCTGCGCGTTCCAGTCGTCGGCCGTCAGGATCCAGGTTACGGAGTCGCTCATGGCATCGGCCCGTCAGCAAGTTCGCCGCCATCGTCTGCCATGGCGCGGGCGAAAACTATTCGGACAATGTCCGTACGAAACTCTGCGTAGAAAAACGTATTGTTCACCATGATCGGGTGGCGCGCGGAAAAAACTGTTTCGCGATGGCACAAATGGAGCAGAATTCGTGCGCGAACTGCTAGTGCGCCGCATCCAAGCCTTCGCCCGTCTTGAAGCGGACAAAAGCCGCGACGGCGATGGCGGCGCCCGCCGCCTGCTCGGCCTCGGCAAGCGCCGCTGCGACGCTCTGTTCGGGATTGAGCACGAAGGCTTGCCGCAGCAGCACTGTCTCGCTGTGGAATTTTCGCAACCGGCCTTCGAGCATTTTCGCGACGACATCGGGCGGCTTGCCGGACTTGGCGGCATCCGCCGCAAGCGCCGCGCGTTTCTCGGTGGCGACGTCCGGCGGTATGTCGCTGTCGGACACCCACAGCGGCGAAGCGGCCGCGACGTGCAGCGCGATCCTGCGGCCGATGTCGTGCAGGATGTCGGACCGTCCCGTGCTCTCGATTGCCACCAGCACGCCGACATTGCCGAGCCCTTGTCCGGCGGCGATGTGGATGTAGGACGCGATGACGCCGTCGGTCACGCCAACGGCCGCCGACCGGCGCACGACGATGTTCTCGCCGATGGTCGCAATGAGTTGCGCGACGCGATCGCGCACGCTTGTCCCGCCATCGGCCAGCGGCGCCTCGAGCAGCTTTTCCCGCTCGCCGCCGACATCGAGCGCCGCCTTCGCCAGGGCGATGGCGGTGCCGCGAAAAAGCTCGTTGCGCGAGACGAAATCGGTCTCCGAATTGAGCTCGACGATCGCGCCTCGGCTGCCCTCGACGCACAAGGCGACGAGCCCTTCGCGTGCGACGCGGTCGGCCTTGCCGATCGCTCTGGAGATGCCTTTGGCGCGCAGCCATTCGGCGGCGGCGGCGAGATCGCCATGCGCTTCGTCCAGCGCGCGCTTGCAGTCCATCAATCCCGCGCCGGTCTTGTCGCGCAGCTCTTTGACCAGCGCCGCTCCGATCTGTGTCATGGCTCAAATTCCCGCGAGCATGGCGACGGCGCCCAGCAGGATCCGCGTGGTCTCCAGGCTGCCCGTGACGATCACTTTCAGCCGCGCCCGCTGCGTGTCGTAGATCGTGTCGATGCGCACCGCCGCGTCGGAGGCGGGCCGGCCCTTCACGGCCGCGGTCAGCGATGTCGTCACGCGGACGGCGAGGTCCTTGTCGACCGCATCAATCAGCACGACGCTGGAGACTTCGGCATGGCGGCGCGAATCCGTGAGCGTGCCGGTCAGCGCTTCCAGATCCTGGCGCATAATCCGGTATTGCTTGCCGATGCGCACGGCCTTGAGCCGTCCGTCGCGCACATAATGCCGGACGGTCTTGACGTGCAGACCCAAAAGGCTCGCCGCCTGCTCGACCGAATAGAGTTCCTGGCTCACGGGATGCCCTGAGAGTGTTGACGTATTATTCCCTATATCGAATCAAAATAGGGAACAATAGAGAAGTATTGGGAATAATCCGGCCCGAACGCCCGCACGTCGATTTGGCGCGGCCGCAGGGCCGGTCCAAGCCGGATTTCGGTGGTTAGAATGCGCCCGACAAACACGCTTCGCAGGAGACGGACATGAACGGCGCGGAAAGCCTGGTGCGCACCTTGGTGGCCTGCGGCATCGAAGTCTGCTTCGCCAATCCGGGCACCTCGGAGATGCATTTCGTCGCCGCGCTCGACCGCGCCCCCGGCATGCGCGCGGTGCTCGGCCTGTTCGAAGGCGCCGTCACCGGCATGGCGGATGGCTATGGCCGGATGGCCGGCAAGCCCGCCTGCACCTTGCTACATCTGGGCCCGGGCCTCGCCAACGGCCTCGCCAATCTGCACAACGCGCGCCGCGCCGCGACGCCGCTTCTCAACATCGTCGGCGATCACGCGACTTACCACGCACAATATGACGCGCCGCTGGCGTCCGACATCATGGGCTTCGCGCGGCCGGTCTCGGCCTGGGTTCATTCCTCGCCGAGTTCTCTCACCGTCGCCGCCGACGGCGCGCGCGCGGTGCAGGCCGCGCTGTCGCCGCCGGGCCAGATCGCGACGCTCATTCTGCCGGCCGATACGGCGTGGAACGAGGCCGACGGTCCGTCACCGGCGCTGCCGCGCCCGCTGGCGTCGCCTGTCGCGGGCGAGGCGGTCGACCGCGTGGCGCAAGCGCTGAAACAGGACAAGCGCACGACGATCCTGATCCGCGGCGCCGCGTTGCAGGCGCGCGGCCTCGTCGCCGCCGGGCGCATCGCGGCCAAGACTGGCGTCCGCATCGCCTGCGATACCTTCACTGCGCGGCTGCAGCGCGGCGCGGGCCGCGTCCAGCTCGCCCGCATCCCCTATTTCGCCGAGCAGATCGTCGAATTCTTCGCAGGTACCGAGCAACTCATCCTGGTTGGCAGCAAACCGCCGGTGTCCTTTTTCGCCTATCCCGGCAAGCCGAGCTGGGGTCTGAAAGAGGGCACGGCGATTCATTATCTCGCGCACGCCCACGAAGACGGCGTCCAGGCGCTGGAGGCGCTGGCCGAAGCCCTCGGCGCGGCGAAGGAGCCGGCGCATGTCGCCGCCCTGAAGAAAGCGGACAGTATCGCCGACAAGTTCGACCAGTACACGATCGGTCAGGTCATCGCGCGTCATCTGCCGGAAGGCGCGATCATCGCCGACGAGGGCGCGACCTCGGGCCAGGGCACGGCGCTGGCGACCGCGACCGCCGCGCCGCACGATCATCTGGCGCTCACCGGCGGCTCCATCGGCCAGGGCCTGCCCGTCGCCACCGGGGCTGCCGTCGCCGCGCCCAATTCCAAGGTCGTCTGCATCCATGGCGACGGCGGCGCGATGTACACGCTGCAGGCGCTGTGGACCCAGGCGCGCGAGAAGCTGGACGTGACGACGGTGATTTTCGCCAACAAATCCTACGCCATTTTGAACATCGAGCTGGCACGGGTTGGCGCCGGCAATCCCGGTCCCAAGGCGCTGTCGATGCTCGACCTGCACAATCCAGATCTGGATTGGGTCAAGCTCGCCTCCGGCATGGGCGTCGAAGCCTCGCGGGCCGCGAACATCAAGGATTTCGAGAGCCAGTTCGAAGCGGCCATGCGCGGGCGCGGTCCGCGCTTGATCGAAGCGGTGCTGTAGGCCTTAACTGGACGCGACAAAAAGGGGAATGCGATGGACAAGCCGGCGGACGATCTGGAACTGTGGCGTGCAGGCGCCCGCGAGCTGATGCCGATGGTCGTGGCGCTGCGCCGCGAGCTGCACAAATTCCCCGAGCTTGGGCTGCATCTGCCCGAAACCACCCGCCGCGCCCGCGAAGCGCTCGCCGGCCTCGATGTCGAGATCGCCGACAGCACCACGACCACCAGCATGGTCGTGACCCTGCGCGGCGCGCAGCAAGGCCCAACCATCCTGCTGCGCGGCGACATGGACGCGCTGCCGATGCCCGAAGACACCGATCTCGAATTCAAGTCGCAGAACGAAGGCCGCATGCACGCCTGCGGCCACGATTCGCACACCGCCATGCTGGTCGGCGCAGTGCATCTGCTGCATCGCCATCGCGAGCGCCTGAACGGCAATGTGAAGTTCTTCTTCCAGACCGGCGAGGAAGGTTTCGCCGGCGCCCGCCTGGTGATCGAGGAGGGCATGCTGGACGCCGCGCCGGTGCCTTCCGCCGCCTTCGCCATTCACATTTCGCCGAACATCCCGACCGGCGTCATCGCCACGCGCTCGGGTCCTCTGATGGCCGCGACGGACACGATCAATATCGAGATCGTCGGCAAGGGCGGTCATGCCTCGCAACCGCACTTCACGCTCGATCCGATCCCCGCGGCATGCGAGATCGTCACGGCGCTGCAAAGCCTGGTCACCCGCCGGATCGAAGCCTTCGATCCGGTCGTCCTCACCATCACCAAGATCGAAGCGGGCACCACGGGCAATGTGATCCCGGAGAACGCCAAGCTGCTCGGCACGCTGCGCAGCTTTTCCGAAAAAAGCCGCGCCGCCGCCCGCGCCGGCATCGAGCGGATCGCCGAAGGCATCGCCAGAGCGCATGGGCTGGAAGCCCGGATCAAGTTGGAAGAGGGCTATCCCGTCACCGTCAACGACGCGAAGTTCGTCGACTTCGCGGCCGGCGTCGCCACCGACCTGTTCGGCGCGCGCGGTTTCCTGCGGATGCCGGCCCCGATCATGGGCGCCGAGGATTTCTCCTTCGTGCTGCAGAAGATGCCCGGCTGCATGGCGTTTCTCGGCGTCGCGCCGCACGACGTCTCGCACCACCACGCCCATGCCTGCCATTCCAACCGCATGATGATGGACGAGGATGCGATGGTGAACGGCATCGCCCTGCATGCCGCCGTCGCCGACCGCTTCCTCGGCGGCGTCACCTGACGCAAACGGCCTGGCCGGCGCTCACGGCATTACAATAAGTTTATCTCGCGCGTCGGCGCGCTTGCGCAGGTCGCGCGCGCGGCGATACTTCTCTTCTCATTCAATTGGAGGGGCGCTCACCATGTCCGGACTGTCGCTTGCCAAGCTGGCGGAGATCCGCCGCCGCCATCCGTTGCGCAACACCTATGCCGAACTCAAGGCGGACATGGGCAAGCTCGAAAAGGTGGCGATCTGGATCACCGACCATGTCGGCACCATGGCCTTCTTCCTGATCATTCTGGTCTGGACGATCCTCTGGCTGGGCTGGAACCTCTTGGCGCCGCCGGCTCAGCAGTTCGATCCGGCGATGGGTTTCGTGCTCTGGCTGTTCATCTCGAACCTGATCCAGATCATGCTGATGCCGCTCTTGATGATCGGCCAGAACATCCAGGGCCGCGCCTCGGAAGCGCGCGCCGAGCACGATCTGGAAGTGAACATCAAGGCCGAAGCCGAGATCGAAACCGTCCTGCGGCATCTCGAGCGCCAGAACGACATCCTGGTGGCGATGCTGGAGAAGCAGGGCATGAAGCTCGACGAAGTCCTCAAATCGAGCCAGGTCTGATTGCGCCGCGCGGCCTGTGCCTTTCTCGCCGTTCTGTTGTTCGCCGCGGCGCCCGCGCGCGCCGCGCGCGGCCATGACGATTTCATCGCCTGGATGCACGGCGCCCCGGGCCGCGCCACGCAAGTGCGGGCGTTCGAACTTTATCTGCGCCGCGTCGGGGTCGGCGGCGTCCTGCCGCTGTCGCAGCTCTTGCTCAACGCCAGCTCATGGCGGGCTTGCGGCGTCGCGCCTTACAGCCTGGCGCCGCCCGCGCTGTGGCCGAACGTGGTTCCAACCTTGCGCTTCATCCGCGCCCGCATCGTGCCCGCGCTCGGGCCCGTCGCGGCGGTCTCCGGCTATCGCGATCCCGATCTGAACAAATGCGCCGGCGGCGCTCCCAAGAGCGCGCACGCGCTCTATTACGCGCTGGATCTCACGCCCTTGCGCTTTTCGGACCGCGACAAGATGATCGCGGCTGTCTGCAGGCTGCATGCGCGTTTCGGGCCTGCGGCGCATGCCGGCCTCGGCTTCTATCAGGGCATGCGCTTCCACATCGACACCAACGGCTTTCGCCGCTGGGGCAGCGATTATCACGCCGCCACCTCGCCCTGCGTCGCGCTGGAGCAAAAAAGCTAATCGTGCGCCCGGGCGCGGTCGCGGCGCGCCTGCAGCGCGATGCCGAACGGTATGGAGGTGAGATAGATCACCATGCCGACGGTGGTCGTGATCCACGGCCAGGTGATCATGAAGCCGGTGAGCAATCCGATGAACGCCCACACCAGCACGCGATGCTGCCGCGCCGGGCGCATATATTTGATCGACGGCGTCGGCAGGCGGCTGACCATCAGGCTGGCGGAGATCGCGATCGTCGCGAAGCAGACGATCGGGTCGCGGAACAGATCGAGCCCGAACTCGAAGCTGAGCAGCATCGGCAGCAGCAACAGCCCCGCCGCCGCCGGCGTCGGCAGGCCGGTGAAATAGGGATTGTGCTCCGACGAGCCTTCGTCGCGCACGCTCTGCACGTTGAATCGCGCCAAGCGGATGGCCGAGCAGGCGCAGAAGATCAGCGCCGCGACCCAGCCGGCATTGCCCATGCGCGACAGGCTCCACATGTACACCAGCACGCCGGGCGCCACGCCGAAGCTGACGAGGTCCGCGAGGCTGTCGAGCTGCGCGCCGAAGCGCGTGTCGGCGCCGAGAAAGCGCGCTGCCCGCCCGTCCAGCATGTCGAACAGCATGGCGAAGATGATGGCGATGACCGCCGCGTTCCAGTCCTTGTCGATGGCGAAGCGGATAGCGGTGATGCCGCTGCACAGGCCCAGCAGCGTCAGCACGCTGGGCACGACGCGGCCGACGGAAAGTTCTTCCAGCCGTTCGGCCATGCGGCGCGGATCGATTCTGCGATAAGCCAATGCCCAACCTTACAGAAAAAGAAGTGCCTACCCTTGAAGCTCGGCCAGGACCGTTTCGCCGGCCCGTGTCACCGAATTGTCTTTTATCACGATCCTGGCGGTCGAGGGCAAATAGACGTCCAGGCGGCTGCCGAAGCGGATCATGCCGTAGCGCGCGCCCCTTTGGACCCGATCGCCCTGTTTTATGTCGCAGACGATGCGCCGTGCCACCAGGCCCGCGATCTGCACCACGGCCAGATCGGCCTGCGGATCGCTGGCTCCCAGCGGGCGGATGCGCGCCGACATCCGCTCATTATGCTCGCTCGCCTTGTCGAAATTGGCGTTAATGAAGCGCCCCGGCCGGTAGGCCAGGGCCACCACGGTTCCGCTCAGCGGCATGCGGTTCACGTGCACGTTGAAGACGTTCATGAAGATGGAGAGGCGCCGGCGCGGGCTGTCGCCGAGGCCGAGTTCCGCCGGCGGAACAGCCTCGATGATCGGCAGGAGCACGCCGTCCGCCGGACTGACCAGCAGCGTCTCTCCCGCCGGCGGCTCGCGCTCCGGATCGCGGAAGAACGCGATGCACCACAGCGTCAGCGGCGCGAAGGCGAGCGCGGCCCAGGGCGACAACCAATACGCCAGCGCGTTCACGCCAGCGAAGATCGCGATGAACACCCAGCCTTCGCGGTGAATCGGAATTCCCATAGTAGACACCTTCACTCACCATGGCCGGGCTTGACCCGGCCACCCAGCCGCGGCGCGTCCGCGCCGCGATAAGAGCTTTTTGGCGCGCAGACGCGCGCCTGCTGGGTGGCCGCCTCGAGGGCGGCCATGGTGAAGTTAGGTTAGTGAACCAAATTCAACCCAGCTTTAGCTCATCGCGCCGACAAAGAAAAAAGGCGGCGCCACGGCACCGCCCTGATCTCACAATCGAACGCCGTGTTACGCGCGCTCGCCCGAGAACGGGAACGAGCCGAAGGCGCCCGCTTTGACGTTGCCGGAAATCTTGTCGCCGTCGACGACGCCGCTGTGTTCCAGCGTCATCGGCATCGGCGAGGTGATCGAGATCGACCAGGAGACGTTGTTGCCGTCGACCTTGCCGTTCGCGATTGCCATGGAGCCCTGTTGGCCGCCCTGCGTGCCGGTCAGCGCGCCGCCTTCGGCCTTGAGTTCGAGCGTCGCCTTCTGTGCGCCCATGGGCGATTGAATAACGATATTGTACTTGCCATCGACGGACATGCGTCGTTCCTCCCTTGATGAAGGCGTGCATCTAAGGGGCGGCAGGGGTCCGGCGCAAGGCTTTGGTGACGATAACGTCACGTAAAGCGCGCGGCTGGAGAAAATCCCGTTTGGGATCAACTCCCTAAGGTCAGCCCGGCGCGAGCAAAAGCGAACTGCGCCCGATCGTGGAGCGGGTCAGGGCATGGCGCTTGACGAACAGGCCTTGGGCGTCGCGGGTCTGGTCGCGCGAGGCCTCCCACACGCCATGGCTGGCGTAATAGGTCAAAAGCAGCAGCCGTCCGGCGCCGTCGCGCAAATCCTGGGCCGTCCGTTCCGCCGTGAACAGGCCGAAAATCTCGGTGTCGTAGCTGCTTTCGAAGTTCTCCCAGGCCTTGTTCGACAGCGCGATGAAATCGGCGACGCTGTCGGCATCGACGCTGAACCAGCGATGCACATAGATGCCGCCCGTCTTCGGCACACTCGTATCCGCGGGCCGCACGGTCGGCGTCAGGACTTCCGGATGCACGGTCACGACGCCCGGCGCCTGATCCAGTTCGCGCAAGCGGTCGCGACTCGGCCAGCGCAGCAGCACGACGGCCTCGTCGGAGGCAAAGCCCAGCTGGCCCTGGAACAGGCCCAGCATTTCGCCGCCGGACGCGGCGATGGCCGGCGCGGCGGCGGTGCGGACATGCGCCGCGAATGCCGGCCAGGCGGCCCGCTCCAGCTTGAAACTGAGATAATCGTAATGGGCGGGCATTGCCTTGGCCTCCGCTTTTGCGCGTCAATGGCGTCCGATAAGCCAATAGGAGTTCCGCCATGACGACAAGCCGCGAAATTCATCTCCTCAAGCGCCCCGACGGCATGCCGAAGCAAAGCGACTTCGCCCTGGTCGAGACCAAACTGGCCGAACCCGCCGAGGGCCAGGCGCTGGTGCAGAACCTCTATCTCAGCATCGATCCGGCGACGCGCCCGCGCCTGACGCGTGGGCAAGACGTCGGCGCGGTGCTCGGCGGCTTCGCGCTCGGCCGCGTCCTCAAATCGCGTGATGCCAAATTGCGCGAAGGCGACGTCGTGCGCGCCGCCTATGGCTATCGCGAACGCTATGTCGCCGATGCCCGGCACCTGACCAAGGTTGACGCCGATGCGAAACTGCCGCTGACCGTGTACATGCATGTGCTGGGCGGCGCCGGCTTCGTCGCCTATGGCGGGTTGCTCGAGATCGGCAAGATGAAGGAAGGTGAGCAGGTCTTCGTCTCGACCGCCGCCGGCTCGGTCGGCTCTCTCGCCGCCCAGATCGCCAAGCTCAAGGGCTGCACCGTGATCGGCAGCACCGGCTCGGACGACAAGGTGGCTTGGCTGAAGAGTCTGGGCCTCGATGCCGTCATCAACTACAAGAAAGAACCGATCCGCGACGCACTGGAAAAGGCGACGCCCAAAGGCATCGACGTCTATTTCGACAATGTCGGCGGCGACCATCTCGAAGCCGCGCTGCGGCGGATGAACAGCCTCGGCCGCATCGCGGTCTGCGGCATGATCTCGACCTACAACGACCAGCAGGCCGGCGTGCGCAACCTGTCGTCGATCATCTACGGCCGCGTCAACATCCGCGGCTTCGTGACGCCGGACTTCATGCATCTCTATCCCGCCTTCAGCGAAGAGATGACCGCCTGGCTCAAATCTGGCAAGGTCCAATATGAGGAGACGCTGTTCGACGGCATCGAGAACGCGCCCAAGGCGCTGATCGCGCTCCTGAACGGCGCCAACACCGGCAAGATGATGGTGAAGCTTGGGTGAAGCGTGCCCGTAGCAGATTTTGTTTGAACAGAATCACCCTCTCGGTGTCATGGCCCGCGAATGCGGGCCACCCAGTTGGGCACATGCTCGGTATCGAAGAATTTGCTCCGGTCCAATTCTGCAAATTGCGCTTGCGGTCACCTGGGTGGCCCGCATTCGCGGGCCATGACATTTTGCAAGACGCGCAAACCCACACCAAATCGCCCCTAAGCCGCGAGCACCGGCTCCGGCGCGTGGCTGTTGGTGCCCAGCTGCCAGGTGTCGAAGGCGCCGAGCAGGCCGGTGACCGTCACGCCGTCTTCGGACAGCGGCAGCAGCAGCACTTCGCGTTCGAGATGCTCCTTGCCCTTGTAGCCGGTCGGCCTGGGGCCGCTGACCAGCGGCTTGGCGTTTTCGCGGCATTGCCGGAACAGCCGCTCCGCCGCGGCGAAGAATCTTATGTCGCGCAGGCCCGACAGCGTCGGCGTGGCGCAGCGCGCTTCGAGGAATTGCATCAGCCGGTCGCCGGCAAAGCCGAAACGGAAATCCTTGCCGCCGTCGATCACGTCCACCATGAACGTCCAGGGCGTGGTGCGGCGCAGATAATACGGCGTCAGTTCGGCGCGGCGCGGCCCGATCCGCGCTCCGGCCACGTCCTTCCACACCGCATACACCGAGCGCAGATTGTCGCTCGTCACCGCGCGCGCAAAATCGTCAGCCTTATCCATCATGGCCTCAAGTCCGGGCGCGCCTGAGATAGGCGCGCGCCGTATGGGTTCAAGGGAGTGGCGATTCCCTAAAGAGGCAAATCGCGGGCGCGCTTGTAACAGGTCCAGGGCGGGCCGCGCTGCGACCGAACGTCCCGCGCTATGGCGGACCGATATATAGGTGGAAACCCTTAAACCGGCGCGCGCTCAGTTCTCCAGCATCACCTTGCACTGATGGCTCGGCTTGCGCAGCGCTTCGAAGGCGGCCGGCAGGCCGTCGAGATCGACGATGTCGGTCACCATATGCGCCACGTCGATGCGGTCGGACGCGATCATGGCGATGACGTAGTCGAAATCGGCGGGGCGATAGCCGAGCACGAACTGGATTTCCAGCTCCTTCATGATGCCCATCAGCGGCATGATGGTGTCGGCCTGCTGACAGACGCCGGCGACGACGATGCGGCCGCCGCGCGGCGCTTCGGCCATCGCGTTCATCAAAAGGCCCGGCACGCCGACGCATTCGAAGATGATGTCCGGTGCCTTGCCGGCGATCTTTTCCACCTGCGCCGTCAGCGGCTGACCCGGATCGATCGCGTCGGTGGCGCCGAACTTCGCCGCCATGTCGCGGCGCACTTGCGCCTTCTCGCTGACGATGACATGCCGCGCGCCCAGGAACTTCGCCCACAGCATGGTGGCAAGGCCCACGGGCCCCGCGCCGATCACCAGCACGCATGCGCCGCGCGGCATCTTCGCCATGTCGACCGCATGCAGCCCGACCGCCAGCGGCTCGACCATCGCGCCCTCGCGGAACGAAACGCTGTGTGGCAAGCGATAGCCGCTGCCCGAACCGATGCGGACATATTCGGCGTAGCCGCCGGGGCTCTGGCCGAGCCCGACCGACACCATCTTGGCGCAGATCCCGCGCTGGGAAAAATTGATGCACGGCGTGTGCTCGCCGCAGCAGATCACCGGAAAGCCCGCGACGCGGTCGCCCGATTTCCACAGATGCGTCACGGCCTTGCCGACCTCCATCACTTCACCGGCGAATTCATGGCCCATCACCGAGCCGCCCGGCAGCGGCATGATCGTGCCGGGCTCGGTCATGTGCAGGTCCGAGCCGCAGATGCCGCAGGTCTTCACTTTCAGGACGATGTCGTGCGGGCCGCATTTGGGATCGGCGACGGCCTCGATGCTGAGCGGCTTGGACATTTCCTGGAACACGGCGGCGCGCATGTCGGATCCTTTTTCAGAAGTCTTTGGCCGCAGGTTATGCCATGTTTTGGGCATCCGAAAACGGGGGCCATCATGATCGACACTTACGCTACGGCACGCAGCATGCTCGCCGACTTGAAGGCAAAACGCGTCTCGGCGCGCGAACTCCTGGACGCGCATGTCGAGCGCAACGACGAGGTCGAAGCCCGGATCAACGCCGTCAACGCGACCGACATTCCGCGTGCACAGAAGGATGCCGCCGCCATCGACGCGGCGCGCGCCAAGGGCGCGGCGCTCGGCCCGCTCGCCGGCCTGCCCATGACGATCAAGGACGGCTTCGACGTCGAGAACATGCCGGCCGTCAGCGGCAATCCGGCCCTGAAAGACCGGCCGAAGAATTGCGCCGACGCGGCGGTGGTGGCATCCGCGCGCAAGGCCGGCGCCGTCATCTGGGGCAAGACCAACGTCCCGTTCATGCTCGGCGACTATCAGACCTACAACGACGTCCACGGCACGACCAACAATCCTTACGACGTGACGAAGGTACCCGCCGGCTCGTCCGGCGGCGCGGCTGCGGCGCTCGCCTGCGGTGTGACGCCGCTCGAGATCGGCTCGGACATCGGCGGCTCTCTGCGTCAGCCGGCGAACTTCTGCGGCGTCACCGCGCTCAAGACCACTTGGGGCTCGCTCGATGGTCACGGCCACATCCCACCCTTGCCGGAAGAATATGTCGACGTGGACTTCGGCGTCTTCGGTCCCATGGCGCGCAATGTCGATGATCTGAAACTCCTGTGGAGCGTCCTCAAGGGCACGCCGGAACAGACGCGGCGCGATGTGAAGACGGCGCGGGTCGCGGTCTGGGACGAAGAACCGACCTGGCCGCTCGCGGCCGAGGTGAAGGGCGGCGTCAAGCGCGCTGCCGGCGTGCTGGCGGCGGCCGGCGCGCATGTGGAACACGCCAAGCCCGCCGTCGACGGTGCCGCGCTCATGGACACCTATACCGCGATGCTGATCCCGATCATCGCCATGGGATTCCCCAGCGAAGTCATAAAATCGTTCGAGGCACAGCGCGACGCCGATCTGAAACTCGTCGCCGAAGGCGGCCCGGCGGCGCCGGCCGCCGCCTACCGGCTGCGCGTCGCGCCCAGCTATCGCGATTACGCGAATGCGCAGGTGAGGCGGCAGGCCATGAAAGGCAAACTCGCGGAGTTCTTCCGCCGCTACGATGCCATCCTCATGCCGATCGGAATTGTGCCGCCGTTCCCGCATCAGCAGGAGGTGCCTTTCAACGATCGCCTGCTCGACGTCGACGGCACCTCGGTGCCTTACATCAGCATGCTCTCCTGGATATCGTTGGCGACCGCGCTGCACGCGCCGGCGCTGGCGGTGCAGGCGGGTCAGACCGCGAAGGGCATGCCGGTCGGCGTGCAGATCGTCGGTCCGTGGAACGGCGAAGACCGCCTGTTCGATTTTGCCGCCGCCGTAGAGGAAGGATTGGGCGGCTTCAAACCGCCACCCGGCGTTTGAGGCTGCGCGCCGCAGGACGATATGCAATAAACCGCCACCCCTATTCCTTCAGACATTTGGAGACCGCGCCATGGCCATCAAACTCAAGAACGGCATCTTCCTCGCGCCCTTTCATCCCGTCGACGAAGACCCGACGCTGTGCATCCAGCGCGATCTGGAATTGATCGATCATCTCGACAAGCTCGGCTACGAAGAGGCCTGGATCGGCGAGCATCATTCGGCCGGCTACGAAATCATCTCCAGCCCGGAAGTCTTCATCGCAGCCGCAGCCGAGCGCACCAGGCGCATCATGCTGGGCTCGGGCGTGATCTCGCTGCCCTATCACAACCCGCTGATGGCCGCGAACCGCGTCATCCAGCTCGATCACCAGACCCGCGGCCGCTTCATGTTCGGCGTCGGGCCCGGCCTGCTGCCGTCGGACGCCTTCTCGATGGGCATCGATCCGAACACCCAGCGCGACCGTATGGTCGAGGCCATCGAGATCATCCTGCGCCTCTTCGCCGGCGAGCGCGTGACGCACAAATCGGACTGGTTCACGCTGGTCGACGCGACGCTGCAGCTCAAGCCCTACACCTGGCCGCATCCCGAGATCGCGGTGGCGTCGTCCGTCACGCCGTCGGGCGGCAAGCTCGCCGGCAAGCATGGTTTCGGCATGCTGTGCGTCGCCGCCACCCAGGCCGGCGGCTATGACGCGCTCGGCATCAACTGGAAGGTGGCGAACGACGTCGCCGCCGAGAACGGCCGCAAGATGGATCCGGAAAAGCTGCGCCTGGTCGGCCCGGTGCATATCGCCGAGACCCGCGCTGAGGCCTTCGAGAACGTCAAATTCGGCATCGCCAAATGGCAGAACTATTTCGGCAACATCGCCGGCGTCGCCGGCCGCCAGGGCACCGAGACCCAGACCATCGAGCAGTTGGCCGAGTCGGGCGCCATCGTCGTCGGCACGCCGGACGATGCCGTGGCGCAGATTCGCCGCCTGCAGGCCAAGCAGGGCGAGTTCGGCGTCTTCCTGCAGCTGGCGCACAATTGGGCGAACTTCGAGAACACCAAGAAGTCCTACGAACTGTGGCAGCGCCATGTGACGCCGGTGATCAACGGCGCCAATAGCAAGCGCGAGGAAGCCTACAACTGGGCCGGCGACAACAAGGAAAAATTCATCGGCGCCGCCATGACCGCCGCCATGGCGACCATCGTCAAGCACAATGAAGAGCAGGCGAAGAAAACCGCGAAGGCCGCGGAGTAGTTAAACCCTCCCGTTCACGGGAGGGTCGAAAAATGCGCAGCATTTTTCGGGGAGGGGGCATGCATGCAGCTGCCACCTCCCCAATCGTTTCTTGCGCTATCCTCACTCACATGACGCACCACTTCGAAGGCCGCTGTCATTGCGGCAACATCTCTTATCTGTTCGAGGCCAGCGCCGGCCTCGACGCGCTCGGCCTGCGCGCCTGCCAGTGCGGCTTCTGCCGCGCTCACGGCGCACGCACCACATCCGATCCCAACGGTACGATGGCGATCCGGGTGCGCGACGTAACAAAGCTTCTACGTTATCGCTTCGGCCTCAACACCGCCGACTTCCTGATCTGCCGCGACTGCGGCGTCTTCGTCGGCGCCATGATGGAAGACGGCGGCGAGCGCTACATCACCGTCAACGCCAACACCTTCCGTCCCGTGCCGGCCTATGACATTGTCGGCGCCGCCAACGATTTCAGCGGCGAAGACGCGTCGGGCCGCGGCGACCGGCGCAAATTGAAATGGACCCCCGTCACGGAGTTTTCGCTTTGAGCAAGGCGCTGGTGATCATCGATGTGCAGAAGGGCATGTGGGAGCATCCCGACTATCCGCCCTATGACGGCGACGGCGTCCTCGCGCGCATTGCCGCGTTGATCGCCAAGGCGCGCGCGTCACGCACGCCGATCATGTACGTGCAGCACCACGGCACCGGCGATCACCCCTTCCAGCCCGGCAAGCCCGGTTTTCCCTTTCACGACGCCATCGCGCCGCAGCCCGGCGACGACGTGACGGTGAAGCACAATTCCAGCGCCTTCCACGGCACTGATTTCGACGCCAAGCTGAAACGCGCCGGCATCGATCATCTCGTCGTCACCGGCATGCAGTCCGAATACTGCGTCGACTCGGCGATCCGCGGCGCACATGAGCGGGGCTACACGGTGACGCTGGTCTCCGACGCCCACTCGACCGGCGACACCAAGGTGGCGAAGGCCGAAACCATCGTCGCGATCCAGAACCGCACCATGGCCGGCGCCTTCGCCGATGTGAAACCGGCGGCGGAAGTGGTGTTCTGACTTTCCGCCCCCGTTGTTACGGGGGGAGGAAAAGGCAAAGCTAAAACTTCACCTTCCCGCCGACGATCGCCGCATATATCTCTGCCGTCAGCGCTTCGTACCGCCCGCTCGCATGATCGAGCCAGTAGAGCGGATCGCGGATCGCGGCCGGATCGAAGCCGTCTTTCACCAGCTCGACCTTGCGCTGCTTGAATGTGCCGGTGATTTCCAGTTCCGGCAGCAGGCGCACGAACACCGGGCGCGCATAGGGCGGCAGATTGCCGGCCAGGGCGTCGGCCAGTTTGGCGATATCGAACCCCGTTCCCGTCACCAGCGCCGCCATGCCGGCGCGTCCGTCCATGCCGGGGATCGCCACGCCGTAGACATTGGCTTCCTTGACGCAGGCGACGACGCCCAGCGCCTCTGAGACTTCGCTGGTTGCCACGTTCTCGCTTTTCCAGCGGAAGGTGTCGCCGATGCGGTCGACGAAATAAAAATAGCCTTTAGCGTCGCGTCGCATCAGGTCGCCGGTGCGGAACCAAGAATCGCCCGCCTCGAACACGCCATGCAGGATCTTCTTCTGCGAGTCGCCGTCCTTGCTGTAGCCGTCGAAGGTCTTGCCGGGCTGGTCGGCGATCATGCCGATCGCCTCGCCGGCCTCGCCGTCGGGGCATTCGATGCAGAAGCCGTCCGGCCCGCGCACCGGCATTTCGTGCTCGACGTCGAACTTCACGATCCGCGTGGTCAGGATGCGCCGCATGTAGGGTGGAATGCGTCCCACCGCGCCGACCGTGCCGTCATAATTCAGCATCGAGACATTGCCTTCGGTGGCGCCGTAGAACTCGATGATTTTCGGAATCGCGAACCGCGCCTGGAAGTTCTTCCAGATCTCGGGGCGCAGCCCGTTGCCGGTGATGGCGCGGATCTTGTGGCCGCGCTCGAAGCGCGAAGTCGGCGCGTTCAGCAGATAGCGGCACAATTCGCCGATATACTGGAACAGCGTCGCGTCGTAGCGGTGCACATCGTCCCAGAATTCGTGCACCGACAGCTTGCGCTTGAGGATGACCGAGCCGCCGGTGAGCAGCGCCGGCCCGATGGCGCACACCCCGCCGGCCGAATGATAGAGCGGCAGCACATTGTACATCCGGTCCGACGCCTTGGCGTTCAACCCGCCGGCGAAGCCGTGCATCATGAACAGCATGCGCAGATGCGTGAAGTTCGACGCCTTGGGCAGGCCCGTCGTACCCGAGGTGTAGATGTAGAATGCCTTGTCTTTGGCTGTGACGCCGGCGCGTAACGCCGTGTCCACCGCGTCGCCGGACTGGCCGGCGAGCGCCGCGTCGAAATCTTCCAGCCCCTGCATCGCGCCGCCGGCACTCCAGGCGACGGGCCGGGGCGCGATCTGCGGCGCGGCTTCGCAAAACGTCTCGGCGAGTTCGGCACCGACGATGACATGCCTGGCCTCGGCGATGGCGATGGAATGGGCCAGCGCAAGGCCGCGCAGATTGGTGTTGATCAGGGCGACGACCGCGCCGACCTTGAGCAGGCCGAGCCAGGTCGCGACATATTCCGGGCAATTCTCCATCAACAGCGCCGCCACGTCGCCGCGCCCGATTCCCGCGCCGCTTGCCCAGCGGGCGACGCGGTTGGCATAAGCGTCGAGTTCGCCATAGCTGAGCGTGCGGTCGTGGTAATAGAAAGCGACGGCGTCGGGCGTGGCGCGCGCCTGGGCCTCGACGATGTCGACGATGGTACGCGGGCTGTCGGGCGTGGTGCCGCGCAGGCCGATCAGCGTGCGGGCGACCGCCGATATATAAGTGGATTCGCGGCGAACGGCGTCGATGAGTCCCATGCGGCCCGTGACAGGAAAATCGTTGTTTTAAAAAGATAGGCCTAGAGGGTTAACGGATCAGAAACCATGCCCGACTTCGCGCCGGAAGCGCTTGATCTGCGCGGCCTCAAATGCCCGCTGCCGGCCCTGTTCGCGCGGCGGGCGCTGGCGCGCCTTGGCCCCGGCGCCGAGCTCGAGATCGTGGCCGACGATCCGCTCGCTGCCGTCGATATCCCGCATATGTGCAACCAGGAATCGCATGCGGTCGTCAGTGTGACGCGCGAAGGTGAAGTCACGCGCCTGCGTCTGCGGCGCGGCGCTTAATTCGCCGGCGCCGGTGCGGCCGCTGGCCCCAGTCGCGCGATCACGTCGGACGCCTGCAGCGCGTGCGGATCGGCCTTGGCCTGGTCGGGCGTCAGCAGGACGATCTCGGCGGTGGCCTCGTAGCGCGTCGTCGGCATGCTTTCGCCGCCGGCCCAATAGGGATCCCAGGGATCGTAGGGCCAGCTGTGCCAATACCAGCCGAAGGCGCCGGGATAACCGGCGAAGGCGGTGTGATAGGTGGTCTTGGCCTCGGTATTCCTGGTGTCGAAGACGAACCAGGCATAGCCCGCGTCCCGCGTCACCTCGGCCGCGCGCAGCAGCAGGAAATTCTCCACCGTCGGCCGGCGGGTCACCGAATTGCCGTTGAAGCTGACGCGAAAGCGGTTGTCGGCCAGCCTCTGGTCGGAATAGCCGGTCGCGTGGTCGTTCTGCGCCGGCTGGTAGGGTGAGGGCAGGGCGCAGCCGGCGAGCGCCAGAAGAGCCAAGGCTGCAGCTAGGTGTTTGAAAGTCATGGCGGTTCTCCTGCCATACCCGACAACGGCGACACTCTATGCGAAGTTCCCGCGAGGTTGGCCTACGAGATTTCCGCTTTATAACTGACTGGTCAGTTAGTAATATTCGGCCATGAATGCACCCGCTCCCGAACAGCGCTGGACCCGCCGCAAACAGGCGAGGCCCGCCGAGATTCTCGACGCCGCCCTCAAGGTCTTCGCCGCCAAGGGCTTCGCCGCCGCCCGCATGGAAGACATCGCCAGAACGGCCGGCGTCACCAAGGGCACGATCTATCTCTACTTCGAGAACAAGGAGGCGGTGTTCAAATCGCTGGTGCGCGAGGAGATCGGCAAGGCGCTGGGCACCGTCACCGCCGATATCGCCAGCTTCGAAGGCTCGGCGCGGTTTCTGTTGCGTCTTGTCATGACGACCATGTTCGGCGTGCTGATCGACAGCAACAAGGTCGCGCTGCCCAAGATCGTCATCGCGGAGAGCGCCAACTTCCCCTGGCTGGCGGAATTCTATCGCTTCGAAGTGATCGAGCGTGGCCTCGGCTTGCTCACCGGCCTCATCGAACGCGGCATCGTGCGTGGCGAATTCCGCGGCGATCTCCCGCCGCAGCACATCGCCCGGCTCTGCATCGCGCCGGCCCTGCTCAGCGCCATCTGGCGCGTGACTTTCAGCCATCTCGATCCCGAGCCTTACGACTTCAAGGGCCTGATCGCGGCCCATCTCGATGTCCTGTTTCGCGGGCTCAGCCCCGAAGGAGCCGCGTCATGAAGCAAGCGACAATTCGGCCGGCGCGCGGGCGTTTGATTTTCATCCTCTGTCTGTTGCTCGCCGGCTGCGGCGGGAAACAGGATGATGCCTGGCTCGGCTATGCCGAAGGCGACAACGCCTTCATCGCCGCGCCGCAGGCCGGCTGGCTGGCGCGCGTCGCGGTCAAGCGCGGCGACGCGGTGAAGTCGGGCGACCTCTTGTTCACCCTGGACGATACGACCCAGGCCTCGCTGCGCGACCAGGCCGACGCCGCCATCGCGCTCGCCGAAGCCCAGCGTGTCGAAGCCGTGGCCAATCTGGCGCTGGCGCAAAAGGAACTGGCGCGCCAGGCCAATCTTCTGGCCGAGAAGGCCGGCACCAAACAGGCCTATGACGTCGCGAAAGCCGGCTACGAATCTGCCGCGGCGCATGTCGCCCAGATCGACGCCGGCATCGCGCAGGCGCGCGCCGGCCTGTCGAGCGCGGCCTACCAATTGTCCGAACGCGACGTCGTCGCGCGCACGTCGGGCCGGGTCGAGGACGTCTTGTTCCGCACCGGCGAATACGCGCCGGCGATGACGCCGGTGGTCTCCATTCTGCCGCCGCAGAATGTCTATGTCCGCTTCTTCGTGCCGGAGAGCCAGTTCGCCCATCTCAAACTCGGCCAGCGCGTCGCGATCTCCTGCGACGGCTGCGCGCCGGGTATCACCGCGACCGTCACCTTCATCGCCCAGCAACAGGAGTTCACCCCGCCGGTGATCTTCTCCATCGGCAGCCGCGAGAAGCTGGTGTTCAAGGTCGAGGCGCGCAGCCCCGGCGGATTGAAACTCAATCCCGGCCAGCCCGTCGACGTGCGGCCGCTTTAGATGCCCTCTTCTGATACTAAAACCGAACTCGCCATCGACGTGCACGGCCTGACCAAGCGCTTCGGCGCCAAGGTCGCGGTCAACCACGCCGATATCGCCGTGCCCACCGGCGAAGTCTGGGGCTTTCTGGGTCCCAACGGTTCGGGCAAGACGACCACCATCCGCATGTTGTGCGGCCTGTTGCGCGCCGACGAAGGCGCCGGCACCTGCCTCGGCTACGATTTGCGCACCCAATCCGAACGCATCAAGCGCGAAACCGGCTACATGACCCAGAAGTTCAGCTTCTGGGAGGATCTTTCGATCCGCGAGAATCTGGATTTCGTGGCGCGGGTCTATGAATTGCCCGACGTGCGCGCCGCCGTCACGGCGACGCTCGAACGCCTCGGCCTCGAGCAACGTCAGAACCAGCTGGCCGGCGATCTCTCCGGCGGCTGGAAACAGCGCCTCGCGCTCGCCGCCTGCATGCTGCACCAGCCCAGGATGCTGCTGCTCGACGAGCCGACCGCCGGCGTCGATCCCAAAGCGCGGCGCGATTTCTGGGACGAGATCCACCGCCTCAGCGCCGACGGCATCACCGTCCTGGTCAGCACGCATTACATGGACGAAGCCGAGCGCTGCGACCGCCTGGTCTTCATCAACCTCGGCAACATCGTCGCGCGCGGCACGGTTGCCGAAGTGATCGCGCAATCGGGACTCTTCACCTTCATCGTTGAAGGCGATGGCGCCCGCACTCTCGCCGCCAAATTGCATGGGCGGCCCGGCGTCGAATTCGTCGCCTTCTTCGGCGCGGCGCTGCATGTCAGCGGCCGCGACCGCGACGCGCTGCAAAAAGCGCTGGCGCCGTTTTCGGGCGACAAGGGCTTGACGATCCGCGAGGCCGCCCCCAGCTTGGAAGACGTCTTCATCCAGCTGCAGGAGCGCGGCTCTGGGGACGTCCCATGACCCCCCACCCCCCTTATCCGAACCCATGGTTCGAATGTACACCGATTGAACGTTTTCAAGGGGTTATCTCCCTACTTTTTCCTCTCCCCCTCCGGGGGAGAGGGCCGGGTGAGGGGGTGCTTGGGCCGGGACACAGGCCGGACAAACGAAGCGCTTTGCATCGGCAAGGCACTCGATTTTCCAATTTCAGGTTGGCGTCGCCACCCCCTCACCCCGCCCTCTCCCCCGCTAAAGCGGGGGCGAGGGGGAAGTCCTTTGGGCAGCTCGCATGACCTCCCGCTTCTCCTTCCGCCGCATCGCCGCCGTGCTGGCCAAGGAATTCATCCAGATGCGGCGCGACCGCATGACCTTCGGCCTGATCCTCGGCGTGCCGCTTCTGCAGATGCTGCTGTTCGGCTTTGCCATCAACAACGATCCCAAGCATCTGCCGACCGCGGTCTCGATCTCCGATCCGGGCGTCTTCTCGGATTCCATCGTCTCGGCGCTCGCCAATTCCGGCTATTTCGAAATCGTCGAAGCGACCAATTCGCCCGCCGTCGCCAAGCGCCTGTTGGGCGAGGGCAAGGTGTCCTTCGTCGTCGAGATCCCGGCGAATTTCAGCCGCGACCTCATCCGCGGCGCGCGGCCGCAACTGCTGATCGAGGCTGACGCCAGCGATCCGGCCTCGGCCTCCAACGCCGTCGCTTCGCTCGGCGAGTTGGTGGCTGAGGCGTTGCGCGACGATCTCAAGGGCCCGCTGGCGGCGCGGGCGCAGTCGCCGCCGGCGTTCGATACCATCGTGCACCGGCTCTACAATCCCGAGGGCATCACGCAATACAACATCGTGCCCGGCCTGCTCGGCGTCATCCTGACGATGACCATGGTGCTGATGACCTCGATGGCGCTGACCCGCGAGCGCGAGCGCGGCACCTACGAAAATCTCCTGGCCATGCCGCTGCATCCGGTGGAGATCATGATCGGCAAGATCGCGCCCAACATCCTGGTCGGCTTCGTCCAGGCGCTGCTGGTCCTGCTCGCCGCCAGGCTGATCTTCGGCGTGCCGATGATCGGTTCGCTGACGCTGCTCTCCGGCGTGCTGGTCGTCTTCATCGCCGCCAATCTGGCGGTCGGCTACACTTTCTCGACCATCGCCCAGAACCAGCTCCAGGCCATGCAGATGATGGTCTTCTTTCTTTTGCCGGCGATTCTGCTCTCCGGCTTCGCCTTCCCTTTCCGCGGCATGCCGGTCTGGGCTCAGTGGATCGGCGAGGTCCTGCCCGTCACCCATTTCCTGCGGGTTGTCCGCGGCATTTTGCTCAAGGGCAACGGACCTGTGGAAATCTGGCCGGACGTTTGGCCCCTGTTTGTTTTCCTCGTCGTGGCGGGAACTCTGGCCCTTTTGCGCTTCCGCCGGACCCTCGATTGAGCTCCACCGCCGGTTGAGAAAAGCCGCCTCGCACTTGCTAAAGCCAACGCCCCCGTTACAAAGTCGCGGGCAAATGCACCCCCCGGTCCAACGGGGCGTTATCTTCGGAATATTGAGTGGGGTCCGAACGCTTCGCATGACCGGTTTGTCCTTGATCCTGCAATGCATGCTTGCCGGCGTCCTCGTCGTCATCGCGGTGCTTTCCATCCAGCTCGTGGTCCTCGGCTATTTCCGCCTGTTCGGCATGGCGCCGCGCGTGCGTATGCCGCTCTTGCCGGATGAAGCGCTGCCGCGCGTCCTGGTTCAGTTGCCGGTTTGCGACGAAGGACCCTTGGCCGTGCGCGTCGCGGCGGCGGCTTCGCGGCTGGACTGGCCGCTGGACAAGCTGGAGATCCAGGTCCTCGACGACGGCCGCAGCGGTGATCCGCAAGACCTCGTTCGCGCGATTCTGAGCGTCGTGCCGCAGGACGTGAATTTGAAAGTGCTCCGCCGCGGCGAGAACTCCGGCTTCAAGGCCGGCAATCTGGCCTTCGGCCTCAAACATTCCGACGCGCCCTATGTCGCCATCTTCGATGCCGATTTCGTGCCGCCGACCGATTTTTTGCGCCGCACCGTGCCGGCGCTGGTCGCCGACCAGGGCGTGGCCTACGCGCAGGCGCGCTGGGGCCATGCCAACCGCACCAAGAACTGGCTGACGCGGGCGCAAGGCATGCTGCTCGACGCGCATTTCGCCGTCGAGCAGGAAGGCCGCTTTCGCGCCGGTTTGCCGATGTCGTTCAACGGCACGGCGGGCGTCTGGAGCAGGGCCGCGATCGACAATGGCGGCGGCTGGACCGGCGACACGCTGACCGAGGATCTCGATCTTTCCATGCGCTGCGCCATGAAGGGCTGGCGCACCGTCATGCTCTCCGACATCGAAGTGCCCGGCGAGCTGCCGGAGACGGCGGCGGCTTGGCGCGCACAACAGGCGCGCTGGACCAAGGGTCACGCGCAGACCGCGCGCAAGCTTCTGCCGCTGATCTGGGCCAGCGCCATGCCGCTGTGGAAGAAGGCGGCGATGTCGCTGCAGATGTGCCAGTTCGCCTTCTACACGCTCGCCTTCACCAGCGCCGTGATCAGCCTGACGCTGATGTACATGAACATCGTCTACATCATGAGCGTGTCGCTGCTCGGCCTGTCGGTCTCCGCCCTCGGACTGATCGCCTCGACCGGGTATTTGTACCTAGGCCAGAAGATGCTGGGACGGGAGCGGCTGCCCTGCATCGCCCGCTCGATCGCCTTGGCCGTGGTGTTCCCTTCGGGTCTCATCCTCGCCAACACGCGGGCGACCTTCGAGGCTTTCTTCAGTTCCCACATGCATTTTCACCGCACTTTGCGGCCCGGCGAGCGCTATGTCGGCGGCTGGCGCGGCGGCCCGGAACTGGTTGCCGGGCTTCTGCTGCCGATTTTCGCCTTTGCCGAGCAGGCCTGGAGCGCCCCGTTCTTCTTTTTCGCCGTCACCGGCCTGGTCTCGATCGGGGCTATGGGATTGTCCGGATCGACAAATCAGCTGCCAAGGCGCCAAATTCCGTCCGGAGAATAACGGAAAAAGCAATTAAAATTTTAGCTTTTCAAATGCCGTTCAAATCTCTAACTGCGTTTTGAACCGGCGTCTGTAACGTGGCTTCCCTGGCCGCTGCACAGCCGTAAGAGGGGCAAATCTCATGAGTTCAGGATCGGTCGTCCGAATCCTCAGCCTTGCCTGCCTGTGCGCCACGCTTGGCGGCTGCGGCGGCATGAGCGTCACGCAGCTGACCTCGACCGATTTCGACTATGCCCGCAGCGGCGGCGCCGCTACACCTGCAACGGCCGATGCCGACCTTCCGTTCCCCGGCGATGATGCCGCGCCTGCGACCGTCGAGGGCACGGCCCTGCAATGCGTGCCCTATGCCCGCGAGCATTCCGGCGTGAACATCCATGGCGACGCCTACACCTGGTGGGACAAGGCGGCCGGCGTCTATGCCCGCGGCGACACGCCGATCGTCGGCAATGTGATGGTCCTGAACGGCTATGCCGGGCGCCACCGCGCCCATGTCGCGGTCGTGCGCCGCATCGTCTCGTCGCGCAAGATTCTCATCGACCATGCCAACTGGCTCGACGACGGCGCGGTCTATGTCAACGATCCGGTGATCGATGTCAGCGACAACAATGACTGGACTCAGGTCAAGGTCTGGAACATCCGCAGCGGCTCGTGGGGCACCAAGGTCTACAACGTGCAGGGCTTCATCAGCCCGAACCCGGCCAACGGCAATCCGCTCGTCGCCCGCAACGAGACGCCCGATGCGGCCGACCCGATCGCCCGGCAGATCGCCGCCGCGAACGACGACTCGGACGATTCCGGCGACGATCGCTAACCGAACAGGAAGTCCCCGGCGTTGAGCTGGGACATCGTCACGTTGTGCAGGGTGATGTGGTCCTGCGCATCGAAGGCGATCACCGTGTCGCTGCCCACCTGGCTCATCAGCGCCTGCACCGCCGCGAAATTCGCGATGCCCATGCCGTACAGCTGGATCTGATCGCCGCTCAGATCGCCGGGCGTGAAGCCCGTGACCGTGTCCAGCCCGTCGCCCGGCCCGAACAGGAAGAAGTCGCTGTCCGTCCCGCCGATCAGCGTGTCGTTGCCCGCGCCGCCGCACAGAATATTGTGTCCGCCGCCGCCATTGAGCACATCGTTGCCGCTAAAGCCGTAGAGCGCATCGAAGTTGCCGCCGCCGGTCAGCGTGACGCTCGGTATCGCCGCGTTGTAGGTCTGCGGCGTCCCCGCATTGGGATCGTAGGGCGTGGCGAACCACGCCAGCGTGTCGAAGACGGATACGACTTCGGAAAACGAAACGCCATGCGTGCCGTTATCGCGCGTGCCGGTGACGCCGATCATGTTCCAATGCGTATCGTAGGTGATGACGGCATTGGCCCAGGTGCCGGTGTTCTGGGCGTCGTAGATCGTCAGGGTGTGCGTATTGTCGTCGTTGAGGGTCGTGGTCTCCAGAAGATTGCCGTTTTCGTCGTAATGGCTTGTGGCCCACTGGAACGGCGATCCGCCCACCGTATCGACCGCGTTCACCCACCTGTCCCCGCCATCGAGGACAATGGTCGTCGCTGCGATGCTGCCCGCGCCGTCGAGCTGAACGGTCTGGGAAAACCACGGCGCGGTGTTGCCGGTGTCGACGGCGACGTATCCGTCGGAGAACTGGAATTTCTCGACGTTCTTGACCGTATCGGTGCCGTCGGGGGCGCCGGGACTGTTGTCGGTCACCGTAAAGGTCTGCGTGCCGGCGTTGTAGGCGATGCCATAGCTCGCCAGCGTGCCTAAGAACATTGCGGTGTCGGCGCCCGCACCGCCGTCGATCGCGTCGTTGCCGGCGCCGCCGGTCAGCATGTCGTTGCCGCCCAGGCCCAGGAGCGTATCGTCGCCGCCGAGGCCCGCGAGCGTGTCGTTGCCCCCCTGGCCGGTGAGCGTCTCGCCATTGGCCGTTCCGGTCAGCGTCAGCGGCGCCTCGCCCGGCAGCAAGGTGAAATTGCCGGGGTCCGAACCGATCCCTGTCAGCATATTGCTGAGCATGATGGTGCCGGCGCTGGTCCCGTCGCTGAGCCAATACTGATTGCCGTGCAGACCGTCACTGGCCACGAACATGACATCGCCGCCGACCGCCTCCATGCCGGAAATGGCTGAGCCCGCGCCTCCCGGCATGATGTCCTTGATCATGTGCGTGCCGGCGGCCGTGCCGTCGCTGAGCCAAAGCTCGGCGCCATGCGCGCCGTCATTGGCGGAGAAGAACAGATGCCCGCCGGCGACGGCGAGATTGGACGGGGACGAATCACCCGACGGATTGATGTCGGCGACCATCGCCGTGGTCGCCGGGGTGCCGCCGCTGAACCACAATTCGACGCCATGCCCCACGTCGAGGGATTTGAAGAACACGCCGCTGCCGAAGGCGGTGAGGAATGTGCTGTTGGCGAAGGGGTCCGTGCCTTGCGGCAGCGCGGTTGCGCCCAGCGCTACCGCCGCGCCGCCATCGGTCGCGTAAAGACCGGTGCTGTCCCGGAAAAACAGGTCGCCGCTGGTCGCGGTCAGCGACTGGATGAAGGACAGCGAGGTGGTGGTTGCGACGGTGTTCGCGGCCGTGCCGTCGCTGGACCAGACCTGCGCGCCATGGCTGTCGCCGCTGTCGGCGAGGAAGTACAGCTTGCCGCCGGAGGTTATAAGATTGTGGGGCGCCGAGCCGGCCGCGCCGTTGGCATTGATGTCCTTGACTAGGCCGGTTCCCGCCGCGGTGCCGTCGCTCTTCCACAATTCCTGGCCGTGGACGCCGTCATTGACCGCGAAGTACAGCGTGCTGCCCAGCACCACGCTGGTGGCGGGGCTGAGGCTGGTATTGCCGGCCGCGCCGGGAAGCTGCTCGATCATCTGCGTCCCGCCGGCGCTGCCGTCGGTCAGCCACAGGTCTTCGCCGCCGGAGGCTGGCGCGGTCGTGAAGAACAGATGGCTGCCGGCGATCGCATAGCTGTCTGCTCCCGCGAAGGCATCGGACAGCAGCTTGGTGCCGGCGCGGGTGCCGTCGCTGATATAGGTCTGCGGGCCATGGACACCGTCGAAGCCCAGGAACAGGACGGAATTGCCGAACACCGTCGTCAGCGCGCTGCCGCCGCCGTAGTAGCCGAGTTCAGATTCGGACAGGAGGCCGCCGTCCTTCCCCGGATCGATGTCGGCGACCATGTGCGTGTGGTTGGCCACGCCGTCGCTGACCCACAGTTCGTTGCCGTGGACGCCGTCGCTGGCGGTGAAGAAAAGATTCGATCCGGCGGTCTTCAGATTGCCGGGCTGCGAATCCTGGAAGCCGGGATTGATGTCGAGCACCATATGCGTGCCCGCGGACGTCCCGTCGGTGGCCCACAATTCGTTGCCATGGACGATGTCGCCGCTCATGAAATAGGTGGCGCCGGCCAGGATCGCCGCCTGGCTGAGCGGCGCGGTGACGTTGGGTGTTGTGAAAGAGTTGAGCGCCTTGACCTGATGGGTGCCCGCCGCCGTTCCGTCGCTGCGCCACAGCTCCATGCCGTCGATGCCGTTATTGGCGCTGAAATAGAGCAGCCCGTCCTGCGCTGTCATGTTCTGCAGGAAGAAGGCGGCGTCATTGTAGCTGCCCGGCTCGATCTCTTTGACCATGACCGTGCCGGCCACGGTGCCGTCCGTCTTCCACAGCAGCGCATTGCCGGAATTGTCGTTCTCCTGGAAGAAGACGACGTTCCCGACGGTCACGAATTCGTTCACGATGTCGGTCAGGGCGCCGATCGGCCGCGCCGGATTGACGTCGAGCAATTTCACCGTGCCGGCGGCCGTGCCGTCGGACACCCAGACTTCCTCGTTGACGTCGCCGTCGTCGAAAAAGACCAGCTTGTTGCCCAGCGCCGCGAAGCCCTCGACCGGATCGAGATTGTGAAAATCCGTCGACAGCGTCGTCGCGCTGGCGGCGCCCGCCTTGATGCAATAGAGCGAGGTGTAGAAGCCCAGGATGTCTCTGGTGCCGAAGAAAACGTCGCCGTTGGCGTTTACGAAACCCGACGTCGTATCCAGCCTGCCGGTCGTCGCATAGGCGATCGGCGTCACGCTGTTTCCCACGACCCTGTCGATCTGGGTGCCGTGGACCGAATAGAGCGTGCCGTTGGCATCGAACAGCCTGAGGTTATCCGTCGTGCCGGTGATCTGCTGGACGCCGTTGATGCCGTCGCTGCTGAAGAGGCCGCTGGAGCCGCCGAGGATGCCGTTCTCGGCCCAATAGACGCGGTTGCCGCTGACCGTCATGTCCTGGACGTTGCCCATATGGGCCACCAGGGTCGGTGTCGAGCCCGGCGTGCCCGTCGTGATGTACAGATCGGACGAGTTGAACGTGGACGGGTCGTAACGCATGAAGAACAGAAGATTGTTGGCGACCAGGATATCCAGGATCTTGAACGGGACATCGGCGTTGGCGCCCTTGCCCATGTCGGTGACTTCAACCGTGCCGGCGGCGGTGCCGTCCGAGCGCCAAATTTGTGGACCGTGCGTGCCGTCGTCGGCTGTGAAATAGGCGAAGCCGTCGAGGACGGCGAAGGCGGTCGGGACCAAGTCGCCCTGCACCATGTCGTTCGCAGGGTTCGAGCCGGCGAAATTGCTCGGGTTGATGTTCTTGACGAGGCTGGTGCCGGCGGACGTTCCATCCGTGACCCACAACTCGACGTTGCCGAAGGAATCGTCGGCCGTGAAAAGCGTCACTGTCATCGCTGCGCCCCCGCTCAGCCACAGATTATTACGGATAATATAGCTAAGTCAAAGGGATAGCAGAAAACTGCGCTATTCCGCCTCGCCCCTCTTTGAAGCGCCCGGCGACAAGCCTATTTTCCCCGCCCGCATCGGTGCGCCGCACCGCTGAGTCCCGCCCGTCAGGGGGCGAGAGCGTCGCAAACCAACAAGGCCAGCTACGCGACCGCCGGATGAGCCCCAAAACACCCCGTGAGTAAGCCCGACCTCAGCGCCGCCGCTGCGAACGATCCGCTTGCCGGCGTCGATGGCGGCGCCCATGCGGCCGTCGGCGCGCCGCGTTCGCTCAAGCGCGACGCCATGCTGACGCTGGGCGCGCTCGGCGTGGTGTTCGGCGATATCGGCACCAGCCCGCTCTATGCGATGCGCGAAACCGTGCTGGCCACGGGCGGCGCTCTGCCCGCGCACGATGCGATCTTCGGCGCCCTGTCGCTCATCCTGTGGGCGCTCATCATCATCGTGACCCTGAAATACGTCATCCTGATCATGCGCGCCGACAACAATGGCGAAGGCGGCGTGCTGGCGCTGGCGACGCTGGCGCATCGCTCGGCGCGGCTCGGCCGGCGCATCAAGGCGATGATCGGCTTCGGCGCGATCCTCGGCCTCGCCCTCTTCTATGGCGACGGCATGCTGACGCCGGCGATTTCGGTGCTCAGCGCCGTCGAGGGTGTCACCGTCGGGCGCCATTCGCTCGAGCCGCTCGTCCTGCCGCTGACGCTGGCCATCCTGGTCGGGCTGTTCCTGTTCCAGAGCCGCGGCACTGCCCGCATCGGCCGCATCTTCGGTCCCGTGATGGTGGTGTGGTTCGCCGTGCTCGCGATCCTTGGCGTCAGCTGGATCGTGCGGGCGCCGATCATCCTCACGGCGCTCAATCCGCTCTGGGGCATCGAGCTTTTCGTTCACGAACCATGGACCGCCTTCGTCGCGCTCGGCTCGGTCGTCCTCGCGGTCACCGGCTGCGAAGCGCTCTACGCCGATATGGGCCATTTCGGCCGCCGTCCCATTCAGCTCGCCTGGTTTGCCGTGGCGCTGCCGGCTCTGATGCTGAACTATTTCGGTCAGGGCGCCTCGCTGCTGGTCAATCCTCATCATGCCGCGACGGCGTTCTATTCCATGGCGCCGGCCTGGGCGCATTATCCGATGGTGTTCCTGGCGACCTTCGCCACCATCATCGCTTCACAGGCGGTGATCTCCGGCGTCTTTTCCATCACCCGCCAGTCCGTCCAGCTCGGCCAGTTGCCGCGCATGGAAATCCGCCACACTTCGATGACCGACTATGGCCAGATCTACGTGCCGCGCATGAACGCGCTGCTCTTGATCGGCGTCGTGCTTATCGTGCTGGTCTTCCGCAGCTCCAGCAATCTGGCGGCGGCCTACGGCATCGCGGTCACCGGCGTGATGGTGATCGACACGTTCCACGTCAGCCTCGTCGCGGCGCGGCAATGGCATTGGGGCATCAAGCTCGCCATCGCCGTGTTCGGCCTGCTCGGCCTGGTCGACGTCACCATGCTGCTGTCGAACATGCTCAAGATCCCGCAAGGCGGCTGGCTGCCGCTTGCCATCGCCACCGGCGTTTTCATCGTCATGGAGACCTGGCGGATCGGCCGGCGCGCCCATCAGGAGCGTATCCGCGACGAATCCATGCCGATGAATCTGTTCCTGGAGCGTGCCGACAAGACGCCGATGCGCGTCGCCGGCACCGCCGTGTTCATGAGCTCGCGCAACGACGTGGTGCCCGGCGCCCTGCTGCACAATCTCAAGCACAACAAGGTGCTGCATGAACGCGTCATCCTGTGCAACGTGCTGGTCGAGGACAAGCCGCTGGTGCGCGCCGACAAGCGCATCGAAGTCGAGAAGCTCGGCAAGGGTTTCTTCAGCGTGCGCATCCATCACGGCTTCTTCGAGACGCCGGACGTGCCGCGCGCCCTGGCCGAGGCGCGCTCCTACGGCATCGCCGTGGACATGGAGACCGCGACCTTCTTCATCGGCCATGAGACGCTGGTGCCGGCGGAGCATCCGGTGCTGGGGCGCTGGCGCACCTGGCTCTACATGCAGCTGGCCTCGAACGCGCTGTCGCCGGCGCGGTTCTATCATCTGCCGCCCAACCGCGTCGTCGAGCTCGGCACCCAGGTGACGATCTGAGATGACGGCGGGGGCGAGGGCACAGGTGGCTTGGCGGCGCGAAGCGGGGCTGACGCTCGGCGCCCTCGGCGTGGTGTTCGGCGACATCGGCACCAGCCCGCTCTATGCCGTCAAGCAGTCGGTCGTCGCGGCCGGCGGCGCCTTGCCGGCGGCGCCGGCGGTGCTGGGCGCGCTGTCGCTGATCTTCTGGTCGCTGCTGATCGTGGTGACGGTGAAATACGTCTTCTTCATCATGCGCGCCGACAACAATGGCGAGGGCGGGGTGATGGCCTTGGCGGCGCTGGCGCATCGCTCGAGCGGCCTTGGCCGGCGCCTGAAGACCGCCATCGCGCTGGTCTCGCTCGCCGGCCTGGCGCTGTTCTACGGAGACGGCATGCTGACGCCGGCGATCTCGGTGCTCAGCGCCGTCGAAGGCCTCGGCGTCGAGAGCGAGAGCCTCAAAGCCGCGATCCTGCCGCTCACCCTGGTCATTCTGGTCGGCCTTTTCCTGCTGCAGCGCTTCGGCACCGAGCGCATCGGCAAACTGTTCGGCCCGGTCATGATCGTCTGGTTCATCGTCATGGCGCTGCTCGGCGGCGCCGCGATCCTGCGCAATCCCGAGATCTTGTGGTCGATCGATCCGCAATACGGCGTCGCGATCTTCGTCGCCGAGCCCTGGACAGCCTTCGTCGCGCTCGGCTCCGTCGTGCTGGCCGTCACCGGCTGCGAGGCGCTCTACGCCGATATGGGCCATTTCGGCCGCCGTCCGATCCGCAACGCCTGGCTGTTCTTCGCGCTGCCCGGCCTGCTGCTCAACTATTTCGGCCAGGGCGCGCTGGTGCTTTCCGATCCGCATTCCGCCTCGAACACCTTCTACGCGCTGGCGCCGCATTGGGCGCATTATCCGGTCGTCATTCTCGCCACCATGGCGACGATCATCGCCAGCCAGGCGGTGATCTCCGGCGTGTTTTCCATCACGCGCCAGGCCGTGCAGTTGGGGCAATTGCCGCGCATGGAGATCAAGCACACCTCGGCGACCGAGCGCGGTCAGATCTACGTGCCGCGGATCAATGCGATGCTCGCGGTCGGCGTCGTTCTCATCGTGCTGATCTTCAAGACGTCGGACAATCTGGCGGCGGCTTACGGCATCGCCGTCACCGGCGTCATGGTCATCAGCACCTTCCTCGTCGCGGTGGTCGCGGTGCGGCAATGGCATTGGCGCCTGCCGGTCGTCGTCGCGGTGTTCGGCACGCTCGGCCTCGTCGATCTTGCCTTCCTGTCGTCGAATGCGCTCAAAGTCGTGCAGGGCGGCTGGCTACCGCTCGCCATGGCTGCGACTGTGTTCGTATTGATCGACACCTGGCGCGTCGGCCGCCGGGTGCATATGGACCATCAGCGCGACGGCACGCTGCCGCTTGACCTGTTCCTGCCGCGGGCCCCGGCGGAGCGCGTCGCCGGCACCGCGATCTTCCTCGCCGCGCGCACCGACGTGACACCGGGTCCGATGTTGCACAGCCTCAAGCACTATCACGTGCTGCACGAGCGCGTCGTGCTGGCCAGCATCACGGTGGACGACATTCCCCTGGTGCCGCTCGCCCGACGGGTGGAGGTCAACAAGCTCGGCAAAGGCTTTTTCGAAGTGAAGCTGCGCTTCGGCTTCTTCGAGTTTCCCAACGTGCCGTTGGCGCTTGAACGCTGCCGCCTGCACGGCCTGGCGCTCGATCCCGACACGTCGACCTTCTTCCTCGGCCGCGAGACGCTGGTCGCCGGCGAGCATCCCGACCTGAAGAGCTGGCGCATCGCGCTCTATATGTGGCTGGCCTCGAACGCGCTGTCGCCGGCGCGCTTCTTCCAGCTGCCGCCGAACCGCGTCGTCGAACTGGGCACGCAGATCACGATCTGAACGCTCAGCAAGGTCCCCAAACGATCAGATTGGCCGACGGCAGCAATTTGAGCGGCGGCGGCATCCCGGCCGCCTTGCCCAGCGTGACGCGTGTGCTGGAATCGTGCTGGACGAGATTCCAGCCATTGACCGGCGATGTGTTGACCATCGAATCGCAGTTCGTGCCCTTCGCATAGGCATTGACGACGGTGCCGTTCCAGACCCAGTCGACGCGCGCCAGCGGGTACAGCCTGGGCGGGTTGATCGTGCTGGGCAGCTGGTTGTTGTCCGTCTGCTCCCAGATCAGCCAGGTCTGAAACACGCCGCCGGGCGCTACGGTCAGCGTTTCGTCGGGCTGACCCGGCGCCTCCGTCGGAACATGGGGGCTGTCCGCCATCTTGATCGTATTGGGACCGGCGTTGCAGCGAACCGAAATATTCAGGTACGGGTATTGGCCGTCCAATTCCCAGTTTGCCCGCGACCGCGCGCAATCCTTGCCGTTCGGGTTGCCGGCAAATGACGGCGTGCGCTCATAGTGATAATGAGTCAGCTGCAGGAACCGCAGCGTGCCGAGATTGGCCGGCGTCGTTCCGGGCCTGCTCTGCACCTCGACTGTCGCGCCGATATGAATGCCGGCCGCCAATCCCAGTTCGCAAAGTTTCTTGTTGGCGAGCATGACCGGCGGCGGGTTCGGCAGGACGCTCATCTTCACCGACGCGACGCGCACGGCGCCGACGCTGGGATAGATCGGCAGTGCGATGGGTTTGAAAACGACTTGCCCGGCCGCGCCGCCGATACCGGCCGCGCTCCAGCCCAGCAATGCGCCGAAGTCCCGGCGCGAAAGATGTTTTGTTTGCATGGCATTCCCCCAAGGCTGGCCAAGCAAGGCTTCGAATGTCTCGAAGTCTACGAGCGCCGGGCGCGCCCGGCAACCGCAATGACGATTGTGGGTTGTTGGAAAACACCGCTCATATTAATTTTGCGGTCGGTCAACGGCGTTCCTTCGCGTTTGCGTTAAACGTCCGGCACCCATGGATATCCGTCATGCGCGTCTCTATCGCTATTTTGTTTCTCCTCCTCGCATCGCCCGCCACAGCCGCACCGCAGGTCACGATCGCGCAAGGCACGCTCGCCGGCACATCCGACACCGGCATCGACGCCTACAAAAACATCCCCTATGCCCGGCCGCCGCTGGGACTGTGGCGCTGGCGCAGCCTGCAGGCGGGCCCGCGTTGGAGCGGCGTGCGCGATGCTTCCGCCTTCGGCCCGATCTGTCCGCAGGAAGCCCAAGGCCTGGTCGCGCGCGCCAACCTGCCGCAAAGCGAAGACTGCCTGACGCTGAACGTCTGGGCGCCGCAAGGCGGCGCGAAGCATCCGGTCATGGTGTGGATTCACGGCGGCGGCTTCTCGCAAGGCGGCGCCTCCGTGCCGCTCTATGACGGCGCGGCACTGGCCAGGCGCGGCGTGGTCGTGGTCAGTTTCAACTACCGGCTCGGCCGGCTGGGCTTTTTCGTGCTTCCCGAACTGACCCAGGAACATCCCGGCGAGGACTTCGCCAATTACGGCCTGCTCGATCAGATCCGCGCACTGGAATGGGTCAAGCAGAACATCGCGTCCTTCGGCGGCGATGCCGCGAACGTCACCGTGTTCGGCGAATCGGCGGGCGGCGTCAGCGTCGACATCTTGATGACCTCGCCGCGGGCCCGCGGCCTGTTCGCCAGGGCGATCAGCGAGTCCGGGCCCGCCTTGGGCGGCGTCGTTTCGCTCGGCGATGCGCAAAGAGACGGGCTGGCTTTCGCGGCCAAGCTCGGTGCATCCGGTCCGGGCGCCCTGAAGAAATTGCGCGCGGCCGGCGTCGCGCAAATCCTGGCCGCCGGCGACGAAGAGATCGATCCCATTCTCGACGGCACGCTGCTGCGCGAGGATGTTGCCGTCGCGTTCGCCAAGGGCCACGCCGCCGCCATTCCCTACCTTACCGGCACCAACAGCGACGAGGGCGCCATGCTGAACGGCGATTCCGCTGAATGGCTCACCAAACCTCTCGGCGACCAGTTGGCGTCGGTGCGGGCGCTGTATGAAACGGGCGGCAAGCTCAGCGACACGGATTTCGGCCGCCTGCTGTTCAACGATCACCTATTCGCCGCCAGTGCGCGCCTGCTGGCGGGTTTCGCCGCGCGCGCCGGTGCGCCGTCCTATGTCTATCGCTTCGGCTTTCTGTCGGCGCGCGCCCATATGCGCGCCGAGACCGGCGTGCCGCATGGCGGCGAGATGTCGTTCGTCTTCGGCTTCGGCCCGCTGGCGCCGTTCGCGCCGCCGCAGGACGTCGCGGTGGAGGACAGGATGCAGGCCTATTGGACCAACTTCGCCAGGAGCGGCGATCCCAACGGCCCGGGTCTTCCGCTCTGGCCGAAATTCTCCGGACCGGCGCCATCGACCCTGGTCATCGACGACAAGACCGAAGCCGTGCCCGATTTCCGCAAGGCCCAACTCGATGTCGCGCTGCGTCAATGGTCGCTGAAGACGGGAATGCCGCTGCCCTGAATTTCAATCCAGCGCGTACACCAGCGCCTTGAGATACGCCGTCTCGGGCAGCATCGGATGCACCGGATGATCCGGCCCGGCGCCGGCTTGCCGGATCAGCGCCGCGCGGCGCTGGCTCCGCGCGATGCCGGCGGCGCATTCGGCGGCGAAGCGCTCCATCGCGATGTTGTGCGAACACGACGCCAGCAGCAGAAAGCCGCCGGGCGCCACCACCGCGGCCGCCAGACGCGCCAGCTTGCGATAGGCCTTGGCGCCGGGCTCCAGATCCTTGCGCGCCCGCACGAAGGGCGGCGGATCGGCGATGACGATGTCGAAGGTCTCCTTTGCCGCCGCCAGCCGCTCCAATTCCTCGAACACGTCGCACTTGACCGGTTTGATCGCGACGCCGTTCGCTGCCGCCGATTCTTCTGCGAGCTGCAACGCGGGCGCCGACGAATCCAGGCAGACCACTTCCTTCGCGCCGGCCTTGGCCGCCGCGATGCCGAAGCCGCCGCTATAGGAGTAGGCGTCGAGGACGGATTTGCCTTTGGCAAGACTTGCCATGAAGGCGCGGTTGTCGCGCTGGTCGTAATACCAGCCCGTCTTCTGCCCGCCGGCGAGATCGGCGAAATAGCGCGCCCCGTTTTCCTCGACGCCGAGGCGCGTCACGTCGCCCTTGGCGGCGCGGACATAGTCGGCAAGGCCCTCCAGCGCGCGCGACGGCGTATCGTTGCGCAGGATCACGTGGCTCGGTGCGATGGTTTTCTCCAGCGCCGCCAGCAGCGGGTCGATCAGGCCTTCCATGCCCGCCGTCGTGATCTGCGCCACCACCGTGTCGCCGAAGCGGTCGAGCGTCAGGCCGGGCAGGCCGTCGCCCTCGGCATGCACCAGCCGATAGAACGGCTGTGCGAAGATCGCCTCGCGGATTTTCAGCGCCCGCTCGATGCGGCGCACGAAGAAGCCGGTGCCGATGACGGTGTCCGCGCCGGCATCGAGCAGCCGCACGCAGATCAGGCTCTTGGCGTTGAAATAGCCCGTGCCCACCGGCTGGCCGTCGTCGAAGGCGACGGCGACGACGCTGCCGGGCGCGAGCGCCTTGGCCGCTTCGTCCATCTGGATTTCATTGGAAAAAATCCACGGCGCGCCGGCGCGGGCGCGGCGCCCTTCCTTGGGCTTGAGCTTGATCGTCTTATGTTTTGTCATGGCGCGGGTTAGCATGAAGCGCCGCGAACAGCCATCCGGGAACTATCCCGGCGTCGCCGCCAGCTTTTGCCCGCGCGCGACCAGGTAATCGTAAAGCGCGTCGATTTCGGCGTCGCTGAAATGGGCGAAGCGCAGCCGCGCGGTCTGTGACATCACGCCCACTTCGCGGCCGCCGGCGGCCTTGCCCGTCCACATCAGCTTTGCGAAATCGGCGCGCTCATAGGACGCGACGAGCGCCAGGTCGGGCGTGACCAGGATCGGGTCCTGCGGCGTGCCGGCGAGGCTTGTCGCATGGCACTCCGCGCAGGCGATGGCGGCGAGGTGCCGCCCGGCCGCAAAGCGCGGCCCCAGGTCGAGCGAGGGCCTGTCGTCAGCGAAGTAGGCGACGTCCGTCTTCAATTGTCCGACGAGCAGGGCAAAGCGCACCACCAGCCCGATGGACGGTTCCGGCGTCGCCGCGCCTTGGGCCTTAAGCGAACGCAGATAGCCGACGATGGCCGAGAGTTCATCGTCGCTCATGCCGGAATAGACATCCGACGGCATGACCAGGACGCTCCGGCCGTCTGGGCGCACGCCATGGCGGATCGCCCGGTCGAAATCGGCGTCGGAAAAGTCACGGGCCAGAAGGGTCAGGTTTCGCGAATAGATCGCCGAGCCCGGCACATCGGCGAACAGTTGACCGGTCAGCCCCGCGCCATGGCAGTCGGCACAGCCCAGGACCAGGGCGAGATGCTCGTCGCGTGTGATCGCGCCGGCGTCCGCGGCGGCGTGAAACCGCCTGGCGGGCAGCGGATATGTCTTGTCGATGATCGCCTGCGACGTGAAATAGACATAGCCGACGGACAGCAGTGCAGCGGCGGCCAGCGCGCCAAGCGCAATGCCGATCCATTTCAGGATCGCGTGTTGTGGCCCCATGATCGCGTTACGGCTCCCGGCCTGCTGCGGATCAGTGGGGCCAGATCACAGCCCCAGTTTCTTCTCCGATACCTGGCCCCAAGCGAGGCGGCGGCTCTTGGCCGGATCGTCCACGACATGCGGCGCGCCGTCGCCGAAAATCATGGTGGCGCGCGCCTGCGCCTCGTAGCGCGGCCAGGGCAGGCTGCGCGAGCCCGGATCGCCTGTCTTGGCGAAGGATATCCAACTGTCCATCATCGCCGCCGCCAATGCGTCCGCCTCAGGACCCGTGCCGAAGAAATCGGCGACTTCGGGCCGCGCATGCGTGCCGAACACGAAGCCAATCTCGATCACATGGCAGGCGCCGAGCAAGCCGTTCAGCATCGGCGACGTCCAGTCCATGCGGAAACCGTAAGACGGCGCATACGCGCTCTGCGCTTCCAGCAATTTAATCGTCGGCATGAGGAACATGTTGTCGCCGACAATGGCGGCGAAGCCGTCGGCGGGCTTGGCTTCGGCATAGGCCGCGATCATCGCCTCGGCGTTGTCCTCGCCGGCGATGCCGCCGACACGCTTGCGCAGGCTTTCCGCGTTCATCTCGGCGATCTTGCGGTTGCCGAGGAAGAACAGCCGCGCCTCGTCCTTCGCCGTGCCGGCGATCAAATCGACGCCTTTGGCCGAGCCGGCGCGGATCGCATCGATCGCGCGCAGCGGCAGGACCTCGCCGTCGATGGTGGGTCCGAAGCCGAGCGCCGGGGCACCCTTGGGCGGATTGGCCGCTAGGTCGATCTGCGCGTTCAGGATCGTTTCGAACGGCAGGTCCAACATCTTTTCCGGCGCGTCGGTGACGCCCAGGCGCTCGATCAGGGCCTTGGCCGTCAGCGCCGACTCGTCGCGCTTGCGCCCCACATGCGCGCCGCCGCTTTCGCAGATGGCGCGCCGGAACAGGCCTTTCGCTTTGGGGCTTGCCATCAAGGCGCAGACGCTGGCGCTGCCGGCGCTCTCGCCGAAGATGGTGATGTTTTCCGGATCGCCGCCGAACGCGGCAATGTTGTCGCGCACCCATTGCAGCGCCACGATCTGGTCCGCCAGGCCTTCGGCGCCCGTGCCGGGCAGCTTGCCGTCCGTCGCGTCGCGCAGATTGAGAAATCCGAAGGCGCCCAGGCGGTAATTGATCGTCACCACCACCACGTCGCCGCGCGCCGCCAGCGCCGTGCCTTCGAGGCAGCCGATATGGCCCGACCCCGTCGTGAAGCCGCCGCCATGGATGTAGAACAGCACCGCGCGCCGCCCCGCGTCGCAGCCCTGCGTCCAAACGTTCAGATACAGGCAGTCTTCCGACTGCGGCTCCAGCGGACCTTTCATAATGTCCGCCTGCTTGGGATCCTGCGGGCAGATGTTGGCGAAGTCGCCGGCGTCGCGCACGCCGCTCCACCCCGCCGCCGCCACCGGCATCTGCCAGCGCGCGGCGGTGGCGAAGGGAATGCCGGCGAAGCGCAGCACCTTGCCTTCGCGCCGCCCGAACAGCGTGCCTTGCGCGATCGTCAGCGTCGGGGCGCTCATCTTCAGGCCCCGATCTTCGCGGCTGCCACGCTCTGCCACGCCTTGCGGCGCACTTCGCTCGGGGCGCTGGTCATCTTGGGCGCGCCGTCGCCGAAGATCATCGTCGCGCGCTTCTTGGGCTCGTAGCGCAGCCAGGCGCCCGAGATGTCGTTCGACGGATTGCCGGATTTGGCGAACGCGATCCAGGCCTCCATCATCGCATCGGACAGCGCTTCCGCCTCCTCGCCCGAACCGAAGAACGGCGCCGCGCCCTTGAGCCGCATCGTGCCGAACACAAAGCCGATCTCCAGCGCGTGACACGAACCAAGCGCGCCGCCCAGCATCGGCGACGCCCAGTCGAAGCGATAGCCGTAGACCGGTGCATGCGCCGCCTGCGCATCCAGCAGGCGCGTGGCCGGCACGAAGAAGGTGTGATCGGTGTTGATGTCGTTCCAGCGCTCGAACGGCGTGCCGCTGGTGTATGCGGCCAGCAGCGCGTCGCACCTGTCATCGCCCACCATCTTCGCGGTCAGGCGCCGCAGGCCCGGCTCGTCCAGGCTTTTGATGTTCTGCGCCGCGACCGTGAACAGCTTCCACTCGTCGCGCGTCGTGCCCGTCATCACCGGCACGCCGGCGGCCGCTCCTGCCGCGACCAGGTCGATCGCGCGGCTGGGCAGCACCGTTCCGTCCGCTGTCGGGCTGAACGCCATGCCGCCCGACTCGCGCGGATTGGCCAGCAGGTCCTTCTGGATATCCAGAATGGTTTCCCATGACGCGGTCAGCGCGTCGGCGCCGGCGAGCTTGTCGAGCACAAGCTGGCCGATCTTGGCCGTGGCCTCGCGCGGCGTTCCGATATCGGAGGCGCCCGATTGCGCAATCGCCTTGTGGAACAGTCCCTTCGCGCCCGGACAGGCGAGCAGCGCGCCGACGCTCATGCCGCCGGCGCTCTCGCCGAAGATCGTCACATTATCCGGATTGCCGCCGAACGCGGCGATATTGTCCTTGACCCAGCGCAGTGCCGCGATCTGGTCGGCCAGGCCTTCGGCGCCCGTGCCCGGCAGCCTGCCGCCGCTCGCATCGCGCAGGTTCAAGAATCCGAAGGCGCCTAAGCGATAGTTGATCGTCACCAGCACGATGTCGCCGCGCGGCACCAGGTACTTGCCGTTATAGGTGCCGACGCTGCCGGCGCCGGTCACGAAGGCGCCGCCATGGATCCACACCATCACCGCGCGCCTGGCGCCGTCGCAGGCCGGCGTCTGGATGTTGAGATAGAGGCAGTCTTCCGAGCGCGTGCCCGGCGTGCCGCCCAGAACGTCGCCTGAAGCACTCGCCACCTGCGGCGCGATGTTGCCAAAGCGCGAGGCGTCGCGCACGCCGGCCCAGCCTTCCGGCGCCTGCGGCATCCGCCAGCGCAAGGCCCCGACCGGCGGCTTGGCGAAGGGAATGCCGTTGAAACGCAGCACGCCGTCCCGGGCGACGCCCTGCAGCTTGCCTTGTGCGATCTCGGCTATAGCGGAAACTACCTGGTCCATTTTCATCCCCTCTTATCGTGGCCTTTACCCGGCCGACCCAGTCTTGGCCCGCTGGAACTCCTATGATCCGTGCGGCAAGGGCGCCGCGCAAGCCTGCCAGAGTTTAACGTCATGTTGACTGTCCAAATCCATAGTCCCGCCATGCCGGCTTCCGCCGACCTGGACGTCATGACGTCGTTCAACGACCGCGCAAAAAAGGCCGGTTGGGCCTTCACTTGCGGCCCGGCGCGGGATTTCGCCCATGCCGAGCTCGCCGGGGCGCACGACGTCTGGCGCGAAAAGGCGCAAGGCCGCACCATGCCGTTCCGCGCCGATCTGACGGCACGGGCGATGAAACCCTACCTGACCCATACGTCGCTGCTGGAGCGCGTCGCGGTTGACGGCAAGCCGCGCTACCGCATCCGGCTGCACGGCTCGGCCCTGGCGCGTTATGCCGGCGACAGCACGGGAAAATTCCTCGAAGACGCCGTCTCGGCGCAGCGGCTGGAAAGCTTCATCGTCTTGTACGACATGGTCATCAAGCTCGGCCTGCCGGTACGGATCGTCAGCTTCTACCAGGCGCCGGAGATCGACTATCTGATGGGCGAAAGCCTGGTCGCGCCGCTCGCCGTGCCGGGCTGCGAAACCCCGATGCTCTTGTCGGTGACCTACGCCAAGCCGCGCTCGGAGCTGAGCCGCTCGCCGTCGCTGCTTGCCAATGGCTAATCCGCGCTAACCGTGTCGGCGCGAAAGTTCCTTCGGCCGCGTTAAGAAATTGGCGACGGGTTGGGCACAGCCTATGGCGATGGAAGACCCGGCGAAACTGTTGAACGCCAAGTCGCAAAGGGAAGGCTGGTCCATGCGCTCGGACACGGCCCTGCAATTCGCCGCGCCCGAACTCAACGCGTTGCGCGACATCTGGACGGAAAAAGCCGGGCTGGCCGGCGGCCTGCCGTCACGCGCCGATTTCGACGCCCGCACGCTGAAACCGTTCCTGCGCCACGTTTCCATCGTCGAACGTGCCGTCAATCCCGCCGGCCGCTATAGCTATCGCTTTCGCTTCTACGGCAGCGCCCTGGCGCAACGTTTCGGCGAGCAGACGGGGCAGTTCATCGAGATGTCGATTCCGCCGGATCGCCTGCCGCGCTGGATCGCGGGCTACGACGCGGTGCTGGAAGCGGGAAAGCCGATGCGCTTCCTCAGCTATTTCGAAATCCCGCGCATCTCCTATCTCAACGGCGAAAGCTTTTCCGCGCCGCTCGCCAATGGCGGGCGCGCGCCGACCACCATCCTCGCCGCGACCTACTTCACGCCCAAGGTCGAACTGCAGGCCGACGTGGGCTGATCAGGCGCTCTGCACGACAAATCCGGCGCGCGGGAAATGCACCACGACCTCGCCGACCGCCGGATCGCTGCGCTTTATGGCGATCTCATGCGCGTTGCTGAACACCAGTTCGCCGGCGATGGGATCGCGGCCGTAATCGTCCGCCGACACCGTCACCTTGTCGCCCGGCTTGCGCCCGCCCGGATCGAAAGGATCGGCTGCCGGCTTGGCTTCGGACGTGGCAGCCTTGGCGACGGCCAGCGCCTCCTTCGGCGTCATGTCCGAAGAGGTGCCGTGGCCGATGGCCTTGACGCGCTCGTACCACGCCACGACCTTTGGAAATTCCTCCAGCGTCGCCTTGGCCCGATGCGGCAGCGCGCTGGCGACGAACCACGGATTCATGAAGGCATGGATGTCGGCCAGCGTCACCTCCGCGCCTTGCAGGAAGGCGCGCCCGTCATCGAGCTGCTCTTCGATGAAGCTGGTATGCGCGCGGTAGGCTTCGCGCATGAACGGCACCGCGGCTTTCAGCGCTTCGGATGAAAAACCGCCCCCGCTCATCGCCGCGCGGTCCTTCTTGAAATCCTCCGGCACGTGATCGCCGATCTCGCCGAAGATGATCGCGACGGCGGCCTGGAAGATCTGCCGGTCGGCCCAGAACCCCAGACCGTAGGACAGACCCTTGCCGCGCGGCACGAGGCTGGGCGACGGATAGCGCCGCTCGATCTCGCGCAAAATGATCTGGCTGTCGCAGAAAATATCCGCGCCGATCTGCATCACCGGAATCTTGCGATAGCCTCCGGTCAGCGGAATGAGATCGGGCTTGGGCATGATCACCGGCTGGATCACCGAGCGCCAGGCGAGCTTCTTGATCCCGAACGCGACGCGCACCTTCTCGGAGAACGGCGAGTTGGGATAGTTGTGAAAGATGATTTCGTGGGTCATGGCTATTGTTCCTCTCATTTTCCAAGTCGTCATCACCGTTCGTAGCGCCAGCGTACGAACCGTCCCGGTGATCCATACGCACTGCACTCAAATGTGAGTCTGAGGTGCATATGGATCACCCGCATTCGCGGGTGATGACGAACGAGGGAGTGCAAACCGATCCGTCAACTGATCTCGTTCGAAAACCGGATGTTGTTGTTCTTCAGGCCTTCCAGCACCACGTCCAGCCCGCCGGACCGGATCATCCATTCCAGGCGGTGATCGCGGTATTCGCGCTTGAACATTCCGCTCTGCACCGCGCCGGCGACGTTGGCCATCTGAGCCAGGACGTCGGCAGCCGCCTTCGACGCTTTCTGCACCGACGGCCTCCCATTGGCGCGCTCCAGCCACTGGCTGAGCTTGCTGCCCTTGTCCGGCGCGAAGCCCGAGCCCAGGGCGCCGTTCAGATAGGGCACGACCGACAGGTCGGCCCAGCCGAAGGTCTCGCCGTTGAACCACGGCTTGTCGCCCAGATGCCGCGTCAGCCAGGCATAGGTGCCGCGCGCCTGCTTGGCGGCATGCGCCTCGATGGTGCGGGCGCGTTCGCCTTCGGCGCGCTTGAACCAGCGGATCTCGCCCATGCCCCAGTTGATTGGCTCGAACAGCGTGTCCATCACCTCCTCGATGGTGCGCGCCGTGGCGCGCTCGGCCGGCGATTTGGGCAGCATGGCCGGCGCCGGCCATTTGTCCTCGATATATTCCAGGATGATGGTCGAATCGAACACCGAAAAGCCGTCGTCGATCAGCGCCGGCACTTCGCCGCGCGGATTGGCTTTGAGGAAATCCAGGTCCGGCTGCCCGCTGCCGATAGCGGCGGGCATCTTGGCTTCGTAAGCCACGCCCTTTTCATCGAGCGCTATCTTCACCTTCTGCGCATAGGGCGACAGCGGGTGTTCGTAAACGATGACGGTCATTTCTTGTCCTTCCACAATTGCGCCATCCAGCCGAACAGGGTGGCGGCATCCGATGGCGTGTCCTCGGCGCCGAATTCGCGGTAGAGCGTCGCGACGTTGACGGCGATGCGCTCGGCGTCGCCCCAGCCGGCGAAATCGTCGAGCGCGATGGAGCGCGCCGCTTCCAGCGCGCCCATGCCACTGTCATAGCGCTGCCGGGCCTCACCGTGGATATAGTCGAGATACTGCCGCACCCGGCCCACGCCCTTCTTGTCCGTCACCGGACCATGTCCGGGCACGATGGTCTCTACGTCCATGTCCAGGATCGCGTCGCAGGCCGCGATCCAGTTCTCCACCGGCCCCGCCCACATGATGGGATGGCCGTCGATGAACAGGATGTCGCCGGTGAACAGCGTCTTGTCCGCCGGCACATGGACCAGCGCGTCGCCGCCGGTGTGGGCGGGGCCGACCTCGATCAGATCGACGCGCTTGGAACCCACCTGCCGCGAGGTCTCGCCGGTGAACGTCGTCGTCGGTGCCCGCACCGAGCAATTGTCGAAATCGAAATCGCCGAAGCAGTGCACGAGATATTCGCCGGTCAGGCCGAGCCCCGGCGCCGCCTTCATGAACCCAGCCAACCCGCGCGGCGTCTCGTGCTTCATCGCCTCGGCCGCGCCGACCGTCGCGATGATCTCGCAGCCCTCGAGGCAGCCATTGCCGTAGCAGTGATCGCCATTGTGATGCGTGTTGACCAGCGTGCCGATCTTCGCGGCGCTGACGCGTCTGAACCCGTCCAGCATGGCGCGCGTGTGCGCCGTGTCGAACATGGTGTCGACCAGCAGCGCCTCGCCGCCATCGGTCACGAGGCCCGCATTGGAAAAACCCCAGCCGCCGTCCGGCTGCAGATAGGCGAACGAGCCGTTGCCGAATTCGACGACGCCCGGATCGTAGGACGCTTTGCGGAAACTCAGACTCATGCGGTGTTCTCCGCCGCTCGCGGTTTGAGGCCGATGACGTTCTTGGCCGCGTCGGTGTGCAGCTGGCCCTTGGACTGATCCAGGATGGTCAGCACATTGCCGAACGGATCCTTGACCACCGCGCACAGTCCGATGGCGATCTCGAACGGCGCCTGGAGGCCGGTGGCGCCGGCGGCCAGCAGCCTGGCATAAGCTTCGCGGACATCATCGACCAGAAGATCGGTCTCGGGGCCCACCTTTGTGTGGACGACGACCTCGGCGTCCGATTCCGGCAGCGCGAAACCGGCGGCGCTGTCGTTGCGCCAGAGCAATTGGAGGCCGAGCTGCGTGCCATAGAAATCGACCGCCGCGCCGAGGTCGGACGCCTTGAGCAAATAGCAGTCGATCTTGCGGAAAATGGGCTTGGCCATGGATGCCTCTTGACGCGATTAGGGCGCGCCTGCTTGCTGGACGCAAGAGCAAGAATGGACGGGGCGAAAATGATTGAAGCGGTCATCTGGGATTTCGGCGGCGTGTTCACGTCCTCGCCGTTCGAGGCCTTCGCCCGCTATGAAACGGAAAAAGGCATCCCGGTCGGCACCATCCGCAAGATCAACTCGACCAATCACGAGCACAATGCGTGGGCGCAATTCGAGCAGTCCAAGGTCGACATCGACGGCTTCGACCAGCTTTTCCTGGGCGAAGCCAAAGCGCTGGGCCATCACATCCCGGGCCGCGACGTGCTGCCGCTGCTGGCGGGCGACTTTCGCCCCGACGTGATCGAGGCCTTACGCCGCGTCAAGTCGCGCTTCAAGACCGGCTGCATCACCAACAACATGCCGCACAACGCCGCCGGCGGCCCCTCTTCTGGAGGAACCCCGGCGGGCCGTTCGCTCTACGCCACCGACATCATGAAATTGTTCGACGTCGTGATCGAATCCGCCAAGATCGGCATCCGCAAGCCCGATCCGCGCATCTACACGATGATGTGCGAGCAGCTCGGCGTCGCGCCGCCGTCCTGCGTCTTCCTCGACGACCTCGGCGGCAACCTCAAACCCGCCCGCGCCATGGGCATGACCACGATCAAAGTCGAAACCGGCCCGCAAGCCATCGCGGAGCTCGAAGCGGCGACGGGGATGATCCTGCGTTAGCCAAACCCCATGACAGCTTTGGCCGTTTACGCCCATTCCTTCGGAATCTTCGTCGCGCGCTGGTTGACCAGCAGCTTGGAACGCCGCGCCTTCTCCTCGTCCGAAATCGTCGCCGGATCCTCGATCGCCGATGGCGGCAGCGTCGCTTCCATCGCCGTCTTCACCGCAGGCCGCGCTTCCATCGCCGCCATCCAGCGCTTAACATTGGGAAACTCGTCGAGGTCGATCTTGCGCAGCTTGTAGCCGCTGGCCCAGGGATAGCAGATCATGTCGGCGATGGTGTATTCGCTCGCCGCCAGCCAGTCCTTCTTGTGCAGCCCCAGATTCATCACGCCGTACAGCCGGTGCACCTCGTCGGAGAAGCGCGTTACGGCATAGGCGAGATCGCCGTTGGCCGCGTTCTGCGAGGCACGGAAGAAGTGCCCCTGCTCGCCGAACTTCGGGCCCTGATTGCCCATCTGCCACATCACCCACTGGACGACCTCGTATTTCTTGTGAGTCTCCTGCGGAAAGAAGCGGCCTTCCTTCTCGGCGATGTACATCATGATGGCGCCGGATTCGAACATCCGGACCGGCTCGCCGCCGCCCTTGGGCGCGGTATCGACCAGGGCCGGCATGCGGTTGTTGGGCGAGAATTTGAGGATATCGGGATTGTACTGATCGCCGCGGCCGATATTCATCGGCACGATGGTGTGCGCCACGCCCAGCTCTTCCAGCAGGATGGTGACTTTCTTGCCGTTCGGCGTCGGCCAATAGTGCAGTTCCAGCATCGCTTTCTCCCGTTTCCCACTTGTCAAACCTTAGCATGACGGCGCGTGCGCGAACCGCTAAACTTCGCGCCGCTGCCATTCGAAAAACAAAGAGGAAACAAGAATGACCATTTCGATGTATCAGGTATCGGTGCCGGTCTTCATCCGCAATCTGACCGCGCTGAGCGGCGTGCTCGACAAGGCCGCTTCCTTCGCCGAGGCGAAAAAGTTCGACCAGGCCGTGCTGCTCGGCACGCGTTTGTACCCCGATATGTTCCCGCTCGCCGTCCAGGTCGGGCAGGTCTGCACCCATGCCACGCGCGGCGTCGCCCAGCTCGCCGGTTTGACGCAGCCCGATTACGGCCCGCCCGAAACCACCATTGCCGGCCTGAAGGAACGAGTCGGCAAAGCCCTCGACTTCGTCAAGAGCGCGACGCCGGCGCAGATCGACGGCACCGAGAACAAGGACATCGTCCTCAAATTCGGCACCCGCGAGATGCCGTTCAAGGGCGAGCAATTCCTCGTCGGCTTCACGCTGACGAATTTCTTCTTCCACTACACCACGGCCTACAACATCCTGCGCAGCATCGGCGTCGAGATCGGCAAGCGCGACTTCATGGGGTCGCCGCCGTCCTAGGCGGCGACGATGGGGTATCGCACCATCAGGCGAGCGCGGATCTAACCATGGTATTGAGCGCTGCGTCGTTGGATCGCCGCCGTCTTCTGCAGGGCTCGGCTGCCGTTGCCGGACTGGGCGCACTCTCCGGCTGCACTGCTCTTACCAAGCCAGGCGCGGCGCCGAGCGACGTTGCCGTCTACGACGTCGTGCCGCCTTTGGCGCCGGTGCGGGCGCGGCTCGACCGGCTGTTCGACATGACGGTTTGCCTGCGCCCGTTCCGCGCCGCCGGGCCGCGTCTGGACGTCGAACAGGTTGCGGGCACGACGGTGGTGCACAATTACGGTCACGGCGGCAGCGGCTGGTCGCTGTCCTGGGGCTCCAGCACCATCGCGCTGCACAAGGCGATGGAATCAAACCCGCGCGAGATCGCGGTCATCGGCTGCGGCGCGCTCGGCCTGACCTCGGCGATCCTGGCGCAGAGCGCCGGCGCGGCGGTCACCATCTATGCCCGCGACCTGTTGCCCGACACGCGCTCGGCGCGCGCCTCGGGCAGCTACACGCCGGATTCGCGCATCGCGCTGGCCAGCGCCGTTGCGCCGGGCTTTCCCGCTTTGTGGGAAGAGATGGCGCGCATCACCTTCAAGACCTATCGCCGCTATCTCGGCCTGCCGGGCAATCCGGTGGAATGGGTCGACCGCTACGCCCTGTCCGACCTGTCGCCACAGGAGCAGGCAACGCATCAGCCGCCGGATCCCTTGGGCTTCGTCGGCTATCACGACCGCATTCGCGACCTGTTGCCGCTGTCGCAGGCCTTGCCGCCCGGGGCCACGCCGTTTCCCACGCCCTATGTGCGGCGCAGCTCGACTCTGATGTTCAACATCGCTGACTACGGCCACACGCTGCTGAGCGACTTCCGCGCCGCCGGCGGCAAATTCGTGCGCGCCGAATTCCGCGAACTCGCGGACGTCGCGAGGCTCAGGGAAAAAGTCGTGATCAACTGCACCGGTTACGGCGCGCGCGAACTGTGCAAGGACGAATCGATCGTTCCGGTGCGCGGTCAGATCGGCTGGCTGATCCCGCAGCCGGAGGTGAATTACGGCGTCTTCTACGACGGCGTCAATGTCCTGTCGCGGACCGACGGCATCGTCATCCAGTCGCTCGAAGGCGGCGACATGCGTGGCTACAACGACGCCAACGAAACCGTCGACCGCGCCGAATCGGAAGACGCGGTGAAGAAGGTGGCTGAGCTGTATTCGAGATTCAAATCTTGAACGTCATGGCCCGCGAATGCGGGCCACCCAGGTAACGCCAAGCGCCAACGTCGCAGATCAATCACAGCCAGATTCTTGAACCTAAAACGTGAGCCCAACTGGGTGGCCCGCATTCGCGAGGGCTTTGCATAAGTTAGGTCTCGTGATTCAATTTGGCGAGGCTGAATCGGTGTTGGTTTGGATGTCGGAACGGAGAA